>Ga0299915_10000140_pt1 | contig 53693 bp, 47 predicted proteins | sample RVTome_13_FD_200263 | JGI IMG/M metagenome (GOLD analysis project Ga0299915, IMG submission 200263) | Soil microbial communities from uranium-contaminated site in the Upper Colorado River Basin, Wyoming, United States - RVT92D227 (version 2) ...
GGCCTTGATATTGAAACTGTAAACAAGGACAGGGTTGGAGTAATCATAGGTTCAGGCATTGGCGGATTTGGCACTTTCCTGAGTGAAGTCAGTGATTATTTCAAGGGTAATTCTGTCCCCCGGTTTAATCCCTTTTTTATACCCAAGATCATTTCTGATATAGCAGCAGGGCACATTTCCATCAGGTACGGATTCCGCGGGCCCAACTATGCCACCGTATCGGCTTGTGCCACGGCTACAAATGCCATTATCGATGCATACAATTTAATCAGACTGGGGAAGGCCAGCATATTTATTACCGGCGGTTCTGAAGCCGGAATATGTGAACCCGGAATCGGCGGGTTCAATGCCATGCGTGCCCTTTCAACCAACAATGCTGAATATAAAACCGCTTCACGTCCGTTCGATAAAACCCGTGACGGATTTGTCATGGGTGAAGGCGGAGGTGTAGTGATACTGGAAGAACTGGAACATGCAAAAAGTCGCGGTGCGCAAATTTATGCAGAACTTGTCGGAAGCGGCCTGTCGGCTGACGCGTACCACCTTACCGCTCCCCATCCCGAAGGTCTTGGTGCCATAATGGTGATGAAGAATGCACTGGAAGATGCCAATATGAAACCCGAGGAACTGGATTACATCAATGTTCATGGTACTTCAACCCCTCTTGGCGATATTTCGGAAATAAAGGCCATTCTTGGCGTTTTTAACGAACATGCCTATAAACTGAATATCAGCGCCACCAAATCAATGACTGGGCATTTGCTTGGTGCAGCCGGTGCAATTGAAGCCATTGCTGCCATCCTGGCAATAAAACATGATATTATACCACCAACCATAAATTTCAAAAGTCGGGACCCAGAAATAGATCCAAAGCTGAACTTCACATTTAACAAAGCACAGAAACGAACAGTTAATGCGGCATTAAGTAATACGTTCGGATTTGGTGGTCATAATACGTCGGTAATTTTCAGGAAATTCTCAGCATAGTATTGTGATAAGATCATTTAACCGATCTGAAAAGTACCTGTTTACCCCGGATAAGAGTTTTACCAGGCAATTAAAACGGATACTTGGATTCCGGCCCAGGAATCTAGGATTGTATCAGCTGGCTATTGTGCATAAATCTGCCTCGCATTTTATTTTTAAAAATACCAAGGTTAATAATGAGCGCCTGGAATTTCTGGGTGATGCTATCCTGGATTCAATGGTGGCAGAGTTTCTTTTCAGCAAATTTCCTGATAAAGAGGAAGGTTTTCTGACCCAAACGCGGTCAAAAATTGTCAACCGTGATAATTTAAATCTCATGGCCGTAAAATTGGGTATTGGAGATATGATCATTTCCAAGATGTCGAAGGATAATCATAAATCGGTTTATGGTGATGCGCTTGAAGCATTAATTGGTGCACTTTATCTGGATAAGGGATATGAACGTACGAAGAAAATAGTTCTGGAGAGGATCATTCAGAGCTATATCAACATTAACCGGTTACTGGAAACAGAAATTGATTTCAAAAGCAGGATTATCGAATGGGGGCAGAAGTATAAAAAGACCATCAATTTCACGAGCTTTGAGGAAATGGATGAACAAAGCAATTCTCCGGTTTTTATCTCCCATTTGTTTATTGTAGATGACATTGTTGGTCGTGGTATCGGAAACTCCAAGAAAGAGGCAGAGCAGAATGCCGCAAAACAGGCTTTGCAAATCTTGGAGGGGTAAAACGTCTTTTTTACAACTTTGAATCGTCAATTCCCATGGCATGAAATCCAGACTTCCTGATAAAAAGAAAATGCTTAAACTTAAGGTTGATCAGGAATTCAGTTACAGGTTGCTGGGCATCTCCTGCCATGAAAATGACTATCGGCTGGTATGGGCCATCAACAACCAGATGAAAATGAAGTTTGTAAGGACGGCCAATCTGATCATCCATAATCCAAAACTCAAGCTGGATCTTGAGTTTAGCAGGTATACCTATCGGGATGAAGATAAATACCTGACCTACAACCTGGTTTCCAACCGCTGCCCCGATGGCTTTTTATTCCCGGAAATCAGCAAGATAGACTATTTACTCCAAATTATCGGGGACACACATACCTCCCATACAGAAGGATTGATGAAAGGACTCCGCAAAATCGAAATTATATCGGCAGTTTTTCCCGTCGAGCCCGGCAAAATTAAAAATCCCGATAAAATCGATTTTGAGTGAAGAAAAACCGGCTTATTATTTAATTTCCTCCCTGTTTTTCAGTGGCCAATATCATTTTAATATCCAAATTGCTGCCAACCTGCAGCACATCCACTAAATCCTGTATGGTGAGTGAGGCATCCGCACGCACCACTATGGTTACATCGGGTAACTGCGATTTTACAACACTGAGCTCTGATTCAAGGTCCTGATACAAGACCGGCTTTTCATCGAGGTAATACAGTTTTTTCCTGGTGATCGACAGTGTAATCTGCTTTTTGGCAATGGTCTGACTTGAATTGGCCTTGGGTAAAAAGAGCCGGATCACATGAGGATTGGCAAAAGTGGAAACAATAAGAAAGAACAACAACAGAAAGAACATGATGTCATTAAGGGAGGCTGTGGCCACTTCTATCTTAAATTCGTGCCGCCTTTTGATTTTCATGGTTTAACGGCTGATAATATTCATAAACTCAAATGCTTCCTCTTCGACCTCTGAAATAAAACGGTCAATACGCATATTCAGCATATGATAGCCTGTAAAAGCAATAATACCAACGATAAGACCGGTGCCGCTGGAAATCATTTTTTCATAAAGTCCGCCCGAAATAATTCCAATACTGATATTATCGGTGAGTGAGATATTATAGAAGATTTTAATGATTCCGGAAATTGTCCCGATAAAGCCAAGCATAGGAGCAATTCCAGCGATTAGTCCGAGATAGCCGAGGTGTTTGCTGACCCGGGCAATTTCAATGTTGCTGGCTGACTCGATGGTGCTCTCGATTTCTTCCGATGGTTTGCCGATTTTACCGATTACACATCTGAAAATATTGGCATAGGAGGTATGATCCTGCTCAAGATGAACAGCGGCTGCTTTAATATCGCCTTTTCTTAACAGGTCATTAAGATGGGCAACATAACCGGGATCGATTCCCAGACTTTTCCGGATATCCAGATATTTTTTGATAATCAGGTATACCGACACAAAGGACAGGAGCACAATAGGAATAAGGATATATCCTCCTTTCAGGAAAAGCGTTAAAAAAGATATTTCACCTGAATTGCTGGTTTCCGTCATTTGCATCGTATATTCAGCAGCTGCTGACTGAGCCTGTAAAAGAATGCTGATAATCATAAAATTGTTTTTCGATCAATAATATTAAACGTAAAATTTTGCCATAAGGGTACAAAAATAACCGAATTCTCTTTTCTTTATTTCAACCAACCGGAACAAAATTAACCGGAATAACAAAGGTGACATTGATAGGCCTGCCATGACGCATACCCGGTTTCCAGCGGGGCATGCCCTGTATGGCCTTAATGGCTTCTGCATCTATCAGGGTATTGATGCTGCGTTCCACCTTGATATTATCAACCTCTCCAAATTTATTTACCCGGAAACTAACCAGTACCACACCATTAATTTTCTGTTTTATAGCCTGTACCGGATATTTTACATTCAGTTCAAGATAACGGCGAACACCTTCCGTGCCGCCGGGAAAAACCGGGAAACGGTCGAGGTTGCTGCCGGGAGCACCTCCTTCACCGGTTCCCAGCAAAAAACCTCCAAAAACGGTGCTGTCGGATGATGATCCTGTAGTTGTACCCTCTTCGGCCGGAATATCGACCTCCTCTTCGGGTGACTGGAAAGTATCAGTTGTGGCATTTTCAGCAACAACGAATTCATGCAAAACATCTGCATTCTTATTGTTTTGTTGATCGGTCTGCTGATCGGCCGGAGGGGACTGACAGTCGAGAAGGGCATGAAGTTCTTCCGGATTCAGCAAGGAGCCCTGGGTACTTTTGAGGTAGGGGCCTGAAGAAGAATAAAGGTATACACTTACATCGCCCGCGGAGTTTAAGAACCAGGAATAACCAAGGCTCAACAGCACCATTACAGTGAGAGAAATAATAAAGCTCAGGGCAAGCCTTGTGGGATATTGCTTCCTCAACCTGTAGGAACCGTATTCTTTATTCCTTTGTTCAAAAAGTATATCGTCTAAAGTTTCTTGCACAGCCGGTCCGTAAAAATTATTATTGCTGCCTTCACCCATTTAACACTTAGTAATAAACGGATAAAAATACATAATGCATACAAATAACAGATATAAAAAGTCAGATGTATTTATATATAATAAAAATCCCCGCCATAAGCGGGGATTTTTGTTAAACCCTAACCCTACCAATTAACCAGGAACTAAACATTTAAAAACAAAACAACATTTTCGGGGAAGAAAATACTGTCTATTATTACTTATTTGTTTGCTTATGCTAAATTAAGCATACTATTGGTTAACAAAACAGAACATCTGTTAAAGATTGTTAAAAAGCTTACAGGCAAAATGTTATAAAATTATCTTTGTCGCCATGAGCAAGAGATTGATCTGGGTCGTAACTGTATTTACCGCCCTGGCCATGGCCTCCCTGATTTTCGTTCAGGGCTATTGGATCAGGAACGCCATTCAGGTAAAAAACAAACAGTTTGAACAGCTGATAACCCGTGCTATAATTGATATTACATGGGAGATTGAGCACCTGGAGGTAACTAAAATCATGATGTCTGAAATGAATGATAATCCTGAAAAGGCCGCTTACTGGCTGATAAACAGGCGGGTCTTTATCGACAGGATCATTACCGGATTTTATGCTTCCGTTGACATAGAAAACCGAATCTCGGAATCAGATCTTGAAAAAGTAATACAGCTCACCTTTAGTGAATCGGGAATCGATCTTCCTTATGAATACGCCGTGTTTCGCTGGAACAATGAGATTGCCTACCATTCCGATGGTTTTGATGCCTTTGGAAAAGAAACTTACCGGGTTCAGCTTTATCCGAATGACATATGGATCAAGGCCAATTACCTGACTGTTTACTTTCCGGATAAGAAAAGTTTTCTTTTTAAGTCACTGGGATATCTTACCTTTTCGTCAGTTATCCTAACCCTGGTAATTCTGGCCAGTTTCATCTTTGCTGTATATGTCATGTTCCGGCAGAAACGTCTGTCTGAAATCAGGAGTGACTTTGTCAGCAATATGACCCATGAGCTTAAGACCCCCATATCAACTATTTCGCTGGCTTCGCAAATGCTGGGTGACAGAAGCATACCTGCTGAAATAAAAAACACCGGGCATATATCGAAAATAATCATGGAGGAATGCCGAAGGCTGGGAAATCAGGTGGAGAAAGTACTCCAGACGGCGGTATTTGACAAGGGCAGGCTTAAGTTGCGGCTGGGAGAGGTCAATATGCATGAGATTATTGCAGGTGTTATAGAGAATTTTTCCATACAGGTCAGAAACCGCAGTGGAAAGATCACTTCTTCGCTGAATGCTGAAAACTTCATCCTCCAGGCCGATCATGTGCATATTACCAATTTACTTTCAAACCTGCTGGACAATGCCATCAAATATTGTAACCGTGATCCCGAAATTGTTGTTGAAACGGATAACAAAAAGGATTATTTGCTAATTTCGGTAAGTGATAACGGAACAGGTATCAACAGAAATGATCAGAAACGTATCTTTGAAAAATTCTACAGGGTTCCGACCGGGAACATTCATACGGTAAAAGGTTTTGGACTCGGCCTGAGTTACGTGAAGATGATAGCGGAAGCCCATCAGGGATATGTTGAGGTTGAAAGTGTGTTGTATGAGGGCAGTACATTTAAGATATACTTACCATTGAACGAAACTGAAAACCATGCAAAAGATTAAGATTTTACTGGCCGAAGATGATGAGAACCTGGGCATGCTGTTACGCGAATATCTCATTGTGAAGTCTTATGATGCCGACTGGTTTATTAACGGAGAAAAAGCATACAAAAGTTTTATCAAGGGTCATTATGATCTTTGTATCCTGGATGTAATGATGCCTGTAAAGGATGGCTATACGCTGGCCAAGGAGATCCGAATGACAAATGCCGAAATCCCCATCGTTTTTCTAACTGCAAAATCACTTAAGGAGGATATTATTGAAGGATTCAAGGCCGGTGCTGACGATTATATCTGTAAGCCTTTCAGTATGGAAGAATTACTCTTCAGGGTTGAAGCAATATTACGCAGGACAAAAAAGGAAGTGGCCGGGGTTACACTAACAGAATTCAAAATCGGAGAGTATCTGTTTTTCCCCAATACGCAGCTTTTGAAATACCGAAATACGGAACATAAGCTTACCACCAAGGAATCGGAACTGCTGAAACTGCTTTCTGTCAACAAGAATACTATACTCGACAGGAATTTCACTTTAAAGACGATCTGGGTGGATGATAATTACTTCAATGCGCGCAGCATGGATGTTTACATCGCCAGGCTGAGAAAATACCTGAAAGAAGATCCCAGTGTACAGATCATCAATGTGCACGGGAAAGGATTTAAACTCATTGTTAGTTAAAAAATCGGCCCCGCCTGAAGCGGGGCCGATTTTTTATTACATCATTCCACCCATTCCGCCGGGTCCGCCCATTGGAGCAGGAGATTCTTTTTCAGGTTTCTCGGCTACCACACATTCTGTAGCGAGGAACATACCAGCAATTGAAGCGGCATTTTCGAGTGCTATGCGGGCAACCTTGGTAGGATCGATAACACCGGCCTTATATAAAGGCTCATACTTGTCATCCTGGGCATTGTAACCAAAATCGTCTTTCCCTTCCTTAATTCTCTGCACGACTACTGAACCTTCAAGTCCTGCATTTTCAACGATCTGACGGGTAGGCTCTTCCAAAGCTCTCTTGATTATGGCGATACCTGTATTCTGGTCCTCGTTTTCACCTGTAAGCTTTTCAATCGCTTTAATAGCCCTGATATAGGCAACACCGCCGCCAGGTATGATACCTTCTTCAACGGCTGCACGGGTTGCATTAAGAGCGTCTTCCACCCGGGCTTTCTTTTCCTTCATCTCCACTTCTGAAGCGGCACCTACATAAAGAACTGCAACTCCACCGGCAAGCTTGGCAAGTCTTTCCTGCAGTTTTTCCTTGTCATAATCCGAAGTGGTGGTCTCCATCTGTGCCTTGATTTGTTTGATACGGCCTTCAATGTTCTTCTTTTCACCGGCACCGTTAACAATGGTCGTATTCTCCTTGTCAATTACCACCTTCTCACATTTGCCTAGCATATCTAACTTGGTACCTTCGAGTGTGAGTCCTTTTTCTTCTGATATCACAACACCACCGGTAAGTATAGAGATGTCCTCCAGCATTTCCTTTCTTCTGTCACCAAAGCCCGGAGCCTTAACAGCGGCAATTTTAAGTGAGCCCCTGAGTTTATTCACAACAAGGGTTGCCAACGCTTCACCATCGATGTCTTCAGCAATGATGAGCAAAGGACGGCCCTGTTGAGCAACGGGTTCCAGAATCGGAAGCAGATCTTTCATGGTGGAGACTTTCTTGTCGGTCATCAGGATCAGCGCATTTTCCAGCACAGCCTCCATTTTATCAGGATCAGTTATGAAATAGGCCGAAATATAACCACGATCAAACTGCATTCCTTCAACAACATCCACATGGGTTTCAGTGCCTTTTGATTCTTCCACGGTGATTACGCCTTCTTTCTTTACCTTGCCCATAGCCTCGGCAACCAGTTTACCAATACTGTGGTCATTGTTTGCCGAGATGGAAGCGACCTGTTCAATCTTGGTGATGTCTTCCCCAATGCTGTGGGATTGTTTCTTCAGGTCATTGACAACTGCGCTTACCGCTTTATCGATCCCTCTTTTCAGATCCATCGGGTTAGCACCGGCAGTAACATTTTTAAGACCGACAGTGACGATTGACTGCGCCAGAACAGTAGCAGTTGTAGTACCATCACCGGCATCATCATTGGTTTTGGATGCTACTTCCTTTACGAGTTGTGCACCAATATTCTCAAAGGGATCTTCAAGTTCAATTTCCTTAGCAACAGTCACGCCATCTTTTGTAATCATGGGAGCACCAAATTTTTTGTCGATTATAACGTTTCGTCCTTTTGGTCCCAAAGTGACTTTTAGCGTGTTGGTAAGTTGGTCAACACCTTTTTTTAACCGTTCCCTAGCTTCAATATTAAATTTAATTTCTTTTGCTGCCATTTTTTTTAGGTTTAATGTATTCAAGATTATTCAACATATAGTATATCTGACTGATTCATAAGCAAATAATCGTTTCCATCAATGCTTAATTCAGTGCCTGAATATTTTCCATAGAGAACAACGTCTCCGGTTTTTACGATGACGGGCTCATCTTTTTTTGCCTCACCTACCTTAACCACTTCACCTCTCTGAGGTTTTTCTTTAGCCGAGTCAGGAATGATGATTCCGCTGGCTGTTTTTTCATCAGCCGGGAAAGGTTTTATCAAAACCTTACCTGCATTTACTTTACCTTTAATATTTGCCATATGTATTAATAGTTTTTAGAGTTAAACTTCAATATTAAGTTGCATTCCCATTTGCGAATTTTATGCCAAATGTTTTTTCACGCATTTCACGGAATTAATATTGACAATATTTCAGCAGGATAATACCTAATTTAAATCCCGGCCATTCTTAACCGGCACAAAATCATGCAAATGTAAATATCTCACTGCAAATATCTTGAAATAAAAAAGCATCAGCAATTATGACATACTGACACATTTAATGCTTTTTTTTATTGGTCTGCCATTATGGCGAGGCACCCTGAACTTACCCTATTGTTGTTGCTGCGGTGCAGGTTCTTCCTGCTGTTCGGTGGACTGTTCCGGATTTGTTGCAGGATAGGCAGGTAATCTTTCCGGGTCGATGGCTGTGTTGTCGATCTGATCCTGTATTTTCGACTGACGTTGTGCAACAGCTTCCCGCGGGATCATAGTGGCAATTATGCTCAGCAAGAATAATACTGCTGCAAAACCCCAGGTTGCTTTCTCAATGAAATCGGCTGTTCGTTTAACGCCCATAAACTGGTTGGAAGCAGAAAAACTCGATGCCAGTCCGCCACCCTTGGGATTTTGTACCAGCACGATAAGAATGAGCAATATGCATACAAATAAAATTATTCCTGTTATAAGTCCGTACATATTATATTGATTTACTGTTTATTGGTCAACTTTTTGATCTCTTCAATCTGACTTGCAAAGTAACCACTTTTTTCCGGATATTTCAAAATTAATTTTTCATACGCGAAAATAGCCTTACTGTACAGGCCCTGTTTAATATAAATTTTGGCCAGGGTATCCGTAAGAATTCCGTCGTGTTCTTTTACGCTGTCCTCAGATATGTCAACAGGAGGCTTGTTTTCATGACGGGGTTTCAGTCGCGGATTGGTTTCTATAAATTTGTCTATCAGCTCTTTCCCCTTACTGGGATGACCAGGTGATATCTCTGCGGTTTTAACTGTCTCTGCTGAAGCTTCCGGAGGATAATGCAACCTGAGCCATTCAGTAAAACTATGGGTCTCAGTATCAGCATCGGGTTCAGGTTCAAGGAGGAACAGATCCGGATCGGCAATGGAATCATTTTGTGACGGGCTTTCATTATCTTTACTATAAGTGCTTTCAATATCCAGCGCAACTTCAGGAACCAGCTCGGCCTCGGCCGGATCGACCAATTCCAGTTCCTCCAGCTGGAGCGTAAGCAGGTTGGAGATATTATCACGCAGGGTGAGCCGGGGGGGCCCGGGATCAGGAGCAGAAACATCTGCGCTGATAATCTCTGTATCAGCGGTGGTGTCACTGTCAGTTGCTGCTTCAGGAGCCTCTGTTACCGGTTCCGATATTTCCGTAATGGGGTATAACAGATTATAAAGCACCCTGCGGTCGGTTACATAAGCGGCAGCGCGTTCAATTTCATTACGGAAACTTTCATCCCCAATTATAAACCTGTTTTTTACAGCAAGCAAACGAGCGGTAAGGAAATAAGGAAACTGTTCCATAACCCGGAGAATTTTTTCAAGTGTATCCCGGCTAAGTTTACCGGGATCCCGCATACAGGTCAGAAGTTCGTCTTTTTGCATACAGTAAGGAAGATCTACCAGTTTACAAAGGCTCTGTTATAAATATCTTCAATGAGGAGTTTCATCATTTCCTCGGTTAGTCCTGCTTTAACAGTTTCGAAGTCGTTCTGCGAACCATAGTCTTCATAACGTGAGAAGCTGCTTTCAAAATTCAGTTCAGGTTTAACATTGCAGGTGAATTTAACCTTGAGGGTTATGGTAAACCGGTTTTTAGCCGCTTCATCCCCTGAGACGATGGCAACAGGCTTACTGGGATCATATCCAGTAATAGTACCTTCGAAGTCAACATCTCCGTTACCGGAAACCAGTATAAGATTTGAATTATCCTGGATATAATCTTTGAGTGCATCGGTGACCTGCTGACTTAATCCTGCCTCCGGAGTGGGGGCCATATTCTCGAAATACTGAACCGAAAAAGTTTTCGCCTCAAGCGGGATTGATGCACCGGTTGTGGAATATCCCATGGTAAACCGGGTGGTTTTAATTGTACAGCTTACAACAACCATACAACAAAATCCTGTTAACAGAAAGGCTGTAATCTTACTTACCGTATTAATACTGCGGTTCATCATTCAATATTGTATTCTTTGATTTTTCGGTAAAGTGTGCGCTCAGATATGCCCAGTTCCCCTGCTGCATGTTTACGTTTACCGTGGTGCTTATCCAGGGCTTTTTTTATCAGTTCAAACTCTTTATCGGCCAGAGACAGAGATTCCTCTATGATTTCCTGTGTGTCCTGTATATCTTCCACTGTGTCATGCTGGATATCATATTTACGCGCAGGCTTTTCCTCAGGAATAATGGGCTCAACATCATGTACGTATTTAGGAATCACATGCGTCCCGGCTGAGTGCAACTCGCTTTCAGCCACAGTTTTGTGTGCGTTTTCATGAACGAATTTTTTTAGTTCATTCATGTCGTTTCGCAGGTCAAAAAGGATCTTATACAGAATTTCCCTTTCTGTGGCAAAGGTCTTCTTGTCAACCGAATCAAATACTGCCGGTAATTTGGATGATGAATAGTCAGGAAGGTAGTTACGCATGACCTCAGCGGTTATGAGTCGCTTTTCTTCGATTATTGATATTTGTTCGGCGATATTCTTCAGTTGCCTGACATTGCCCGGCCAGCGATAGTTAACCAGCATCTCCAGGGCATCTTCCGTAAGTGATATGGCCGGCATCCGGTTTCGGTCAGCGAATTCAACAGCAAACTTCCTGAATAGCAGGGCAATGTCCTCTTTCCTTTGCCGCAACGGAGGAATTTCAATGGGCACACTGCTCAGCCGGTAAAACAAATCCTCACGGAATTTACCCTGCTGAATAGCATGGTTAACATCCATGTTGGTTGCTGCAATTACCCGGACATCGGTCTTTATCACCTTTGATGATCCCACACGCATGAATTCACCCGTCTCAAGTACCCTTAACAGCCTCACCTGGGTTGACAGCGGTAATTCAGCTACTTCATCAAGAAATATTGTGCCCCCGTTGGCTACTTCGAAATATCCTTTGCGGCTTTCGTATGCACCTGTGAATGAACCCTTTTCATGACCAAAAAGTTCGGAGTCAATTGTTCCTTCAGGTATGGCACCACAGTTTACGGCAATATAGGTTCCATGCTTTCTGGAGCTGAAATGGTGTATAATATGAGGGACAATCTCCTTACCAACCCCGCTTTCTCCGGTAATCAGCACAGAAAGATCAGTAGGTGCAACCTGAATAGCTACATCCAGTGCCCTGCTTAAACCTTCCGAATTTCCAATGATTCCAAAACGCTGCTTGATTTTAGTAACATCAGGCTTTTCCATGATTATCCGTGGAATTATCTGCGCTAAATATCTGACAAAATTACAATATTAATGGTTTTTTTGTAATTTGCATCTGTCAAATATTCATGTTTTGTATGACTGAGGTCAAGAGATTTATCGGAATAATCCCGGCACGGTTTGCTTCAACCCGGTTTCCAGGCAAACCCCTGGCTGATATTCGGGGTAAACCAATGATCAGGCATGTTTATGAGCAGGCTTCCAAAGCGCTGGAAACTGTTTATGTTGCCACTGATGATGAGAGGATTTACCAGGCGGTAAAAGGATTTGGCGGTGACGTGGTGATGACTTCCGCACTTCATAAAAGCGGAACGGACCGGTGCGCCGAAGCTGTACATATGGTTGAACAGGAAAAGGGATTGCCTTTCGATGTTGTGTTAAACGTTCAGGGAGATGAACCCTTTATTGATCCGGAACAACTGGAACATATCAAAGCCTGTTTCTCCGATGCCCGCACCCAGATTGCCACCCTGGTAAAAGCTGTTCGGACAGCCGAAGAACTGGTTGATCCCAACAGACCGAAAGTGGTGATAAATAAAAACGCTGAAGCTGTTTACTTCAGCCGTTCCACCATCCCGTATATCCTCGGAAAAGAACCAGCTAACTGGCTTGACGCACATTTGTTTTATATGCATATTGGTTTGTATGGTTTCAGGAGGGATATTTTACCGCAGATTACTTCACTACCGCAATCACCGCTTGAACTTGCAGAATCACTTGAGCAATTGCGATGGCTGGAAAATGGTTTTCGCATAACAGTGAGAACCACCAACTATGAAAGTTTCGGCATTGATACACCGGAAGATCTGGAGAGATTGATTATGTAGAGACGCAATGCAGGAGACATTGTAGAGACGCAATGCATTGCGTCTCTACGGATTATTTACATAGTAAGCATTTTCAACAATCAGGATTTTGTAATGAATTCCTCTTTCTTTCTAAATTATTTCTATTTTAAAGTATCTTTATTTACCAGACTGCTTATTCTTTATTTTTGAAGAACACAACAGAATATGTTGTTGTTATCCTAAAAGCAGACAGGATTTACAGTTGATTAATTAAAGTACAGTCTATGGGTCTTTACCGATTTTTTTTCTCTGGCCGTCTGATCAGAAAAACTGCTTCCCTTTCACTTGTCTTTTTCTTTCCGCTTTTCCAGCCATATTCGTTCCCAGCAGAGGCAGAAGGATCCCTGACCCACGGGGATACAGATACTTTGTCTCACCTGAACCATAACGATGTGAAAATGGGGGAACGATTGTTTTACGGGCTTGTCAGGGAACAGCAGGAGATGAATTCATGCGTTTCCTGTCATAAAATTCACCCCGCCAGGGAGCTTAACTGGAACCCCTCAGCATTTGAAATTGCCTCAACCAGTAACAGCAAGTCGGTCGGAGATCTGAAACGAGCGCTGCAAAGTCCGGTTGGTAAAAAACTCACACTGGCACATGCGGGTTTTGAAAACCTGAATGACCAGCAACTGCAGCAACTGAAGAGTTACCTTCAGCATTATTATGAACAGGGGGGCTATATCCACAGCCGCGTAATAAATCGTTTGCTGATGTTCCTGACGCTGACCGTAATATTTATACTCGCGCTGCTCGATATGCTTTGGTTCAGGGTGGTCCGGTTCAGGGTGGTACACGGAATCGTGCTGCTGGCCACTGCCTTACTCCTTACAAGGTTTACTGTTGAAGAGGCCATGGCTGTGGGAAGGTCAAAAAACTATGAACCGGACCAGCCCATCAAATTTTCGCACGCTGTGCATGCCGGGCAGAATCAGATCAGCTGTCTGTATTGTCACAGCAGCGCTGAGTACGGGAAATCGGCAGGTATTCCCTCTGCTAATATTTGCCTGAACTGCCACATGATTGTACGCGAAGGAAACCGGTCGGGCCGGTTTGAGATTGACAAGATTTTTACCGCCCTGGAAAAACAGCAACCATTAAAATGGACACGAATCTATGACCTGCCCGATCATGTTTTTTTCAGTCATGCCCAACATGTGGGAGCAGGGAAAATCGATTGTATGAGCTGCCACGGGGATGTAAAACAAATGGACCGGATTGTTCAGGTTCCTGACCTGTCAATGGGCTGGTGCATTAACTGCCACCGTGATACCAAGGTACAGTTCCACGATAATCAGTTCTACGCCAAATACGAAAACCTGAGAAAAGATGTTCAGAGCAGGAAGCTGGATTCGGTGACTGTGGCCATGGTGGGGGGGACGGATTGTATGAAATGCCATTATTAAAGATTCAAGGTTTAAGATTCAAGATTCAAGAATATAGAGTTACATGAGTGTGGAAAAGAAATATTACCAGAATATAGGGGAGATTAATCCGGGAACGCTTAAAGTTACAAGCCAACCGGAAGATACGGCACAACCATCGGATATTCTCTCCCTCCTCGATGGAAGTGTTAAAGGCCAGGCAAGCCGGCGGAGTTTTCTGAAACTGGCAGGTTTCAGTGCCGTGCTCGGGACAGTGCTGAACAGTTGCAAAAAGCCTGTTCACAAGGCCATACCTTATCTGATAAAACCTGAAGAGATCACTCCAGGTATATCGAACTACTATGCATCTGCATTTTTCGATGGCGAGGAATTCTGCAGTATTATTGTGAAAAGTCGCGACGGCCGCCCCATTAAAGTTGAAGGGAATCCGCAGTGTTCCATTACGCGGGGAGGTACCAGTGCCCGGGTACAGGCATCTGTTTTAAGTCTTTACGATGACGACCGGTATAAATCGCCCATACAGAAAGGCAGGGAAATAACATGGCAGGAAGCAGATACAGCCATACTATCAAAACTTGATGATATCAGAAACAAATCCGGAAAAATAGTACTGCTTACCTCCACAGTGATCAGTCCTGCTGCTGAAAGTACCATCCATGAATTCCTGAAGGTTTACCCCGGTGCCGTTCATGTTACCTATGATCCGGTTTCCTGTACCGGCATGCTGCTTGCCAATGAGCAGTCGTTTGGTATAAGGGCCCTTCCCACCTGCCGGTTTGACAGGGCATCGGTGATTGTTAGTTTTGATGCCGATTTTCTGGGTACATGGATTTCACCTGTTGAATACACTGCACAGTATGCAGCGGCCAGGAAGCTTACAGATAACAACGGATCGATTTGCCGGCATATTCATTTCGAAACAGGGATGAGTCTTACAGGTTCAAATGCCGATGATCGTTATACCGTCAGGCCTTCGGAACTGAAAACGCTCATTATGCAGCTTATCGGGGCTGTTTCATCCGCCGGAACAGATCAAGCCGGTGCTGCCATTCCGGAGCATCTGGCAAAGCTGGCCGGTGAATTAACCGCAAATAAGGGCAATAGCCTGATTGTTTCAGGCTCCAACAACACGGAAACGCAGCTTTTGGTAAACCAACTCAATTTTTCCCTTGGTAATTACGGCAATACCCTCGATATCGGCAAACCGGTTTTCCTTCGCAAGGGAATCGACAAAGACATAATTGACCTGGTTGACCAGTTGAACAACGGATCCGTTGATGCATTGCTGATCATCAATACCAATCCGGCCTATCATTATCCCGAGGCTGAAAAGTTTGTATCCGGTGTCCGAAAAACCGGGCTAACAGTATTTATGTCCTCCTTGCCCGATGAAACCGCTGCACACTGTGAATTTGTGTGTCCGTCACACCATTACCTCGAGAGCTGGGGTGACGCCCAGCCGGCACTGAATATCTATTCATTGCAGCAACCTCTGATCAATCCCATTTTTAATACCAGACAATGGGAGGAATCGTTGTTGAAATGGGCCGGCAATAATTCTGCCTTTAAGAACTATCTGCAGGAAAGCTGGGAAAAATACATGTTTCCCATGCAAAAAGAAAAATCCAGGTTTTATGATTTCTGGGTACATACCCTGCAAAAGGGAGTGTTTGAACCGGAAGGCAGGCCGGATTCACAACCGCCCATGCAACAGATAGTTATCCGGCCGGATTCCGCAAGTGAAAATAAGTTGGAGGTCCATTTATACCAGTCGGTTTCCCTTGGTACCGGCCGGCATGCAAATAATCCCTGGTTGCAGGAGATGCCAGATCCCGTTACCAAAGCAGTGTGGGAGAACTATGCATCGGTATCACCAAAATTCGCGACTGATAACGGTTTGGAAGATTTTGACGTAATCGAAATAAACAATACCTTCAAACTGCCGGTGTTAATACAGCCCGGGCAGGCTTACGGAACTGTTTCCATTGCCCTTGGTTATGGCAGGCAAGGGGCAGGCAAAGTGGCCGACGGACTGGGTGTGAATGCCTATCCCCTGGCCGTCATTGAAAATGATGCAATTCACTTCAGCAAGGCCGGTATTACTTTCAGGAAAACTTCACAAAAGCATACCGTGGCCAGGAGCCAGGTTTATTCGTCGCTCGACGGAAAGCCCATTGTCCGTGAAACAACACTGGCTGAATACCGCAAAAAGCCTGATGCAGGCAATGAGTTGCACAAGGAGACCGAGAAGAAACATGTTTCATTGTATGCTGATCCGGTTTATGACGGCTTTCACTGGGGATTATCGGTTGACCTGAATGCCTGCACGGGATGCGGAGCCTGTCTGATTGCCTGTCAGGCCGAAAACAACATTCCGGTGGTGGGAAAGACGGAAGTGGAAAAATTCAGAATCATGCACTGGATCAGGATCGACAGGTATTATTCAGGTGATCCCGAACGTCCCGACGTGGTTCACCAGCCGGTCATGTGTATGCACTGTGACCATGCACCCTGCGAAAATGTATGTCCCGTCTCTGCCACGCCGCATAGCAACGAGGGTCTCAACCAGGTGGCTTATACCCGTTGTATCGGGACCAAGTATTGCATCAATAACTGTCCATACAAGGTCAGGAAGTTCAACTGGTTTCAGTATGCACAGAATCCAAAATTCAATTACCACGAAAACTCCGACCTGGGCAGACTTGTATTGAATCCCGATGTTACTGTCAGGGAGCGGGGTGTTGTGGAAAAATGTTCGTTCTGTTCGCAACGTATTCAGGAAAAGAAGCTGCAGGCCAAACTTGAAAACCGTGTACTTAACGGTGAAGAGGTACAGCCTGCCTGCGTGCAGGCGTGTCCCGCCAAAGCCCTGGTATTTGGCGACCTGAATAATCCGGATAACAGGGTTAACCAGTTGACCACCAATGAACGCAATTACTTCCTGCTCGAAGAACTGCATACATTGCCTTCGGTGGGTTACCTGACCAAAATACGCAATAGAAACACCTAAAAAGCTGATTGATGAGTTACGCTGCAGAAATAAGGGGTCCGCTGGTTCTGGGAAACAAGAAGCTTTCACAGGTTTCGGCAGATATTATCGCACCGGTTGGTGAGCGTCCCGGGAAATGGTGGTATGCCGGTATGTTCATTGCCTCACTGATGCTTGTATATGGAGCCTATGCACTGTACATTACTTTCACTGTGGGGATAGGATCCTGGAACGTGAATAATTCGGTTGGCTGGGGTTGGGAGATCATCAATTTTGTGTGGTGGATAGGTATCGGCCATGCCGGAACAGCCTTTTCCATATTTCTCCTGCTTCTCAGGCAGACCTGGAGAACATCCATTAATCGTGCCGCAGAGGCTATGACCGTTGCCGCTGTGTTATGTGCCGCACTGTTTCCGCTGATCCACATGGGTCGTCCGTGGCTTTTCTTTTTCATCGCACCTTATCCGAACACACGCGGACCGCTATGGGTAAATTACAATTCTCCGCTTTTCTGGGATTTCATAGCCATATCGGCCTACCTGCTCATTTCAGCCTCCTTCTGGTATTTGGGAATGATCCCTGATTTTGCCACCATCAGGGATAAAGCGACAACAAGAATAAAGAAGGCTGTTTACAGTGTTCTCAGCTTCGGGTGGACGGGATCATCTCGCGAATGGATCCGCTACGAAGCCACAGGATTTATCCTGGGAGGAATAGCAGCAGTACTGGTAGTTTCTGTGCATTCCATCGTATCCACTGATTTCGCTTCTTCAGTAATTCCCGGCTGGCATACCACTCTTTTCCCTCCCTACTTTGTTGTTGGGGCCATATTCTCAGGCTTTGCCATGGTGATGACCCTGATGATCCTGATCCGGAACATATACAGGTTTCATGATTACATTACCAACAGGCACCTCGATGCCATAGCCAGGATACTGGTATTTATTTCCCTGATCATGGGCACGGCCTACCTTACAGAACTTTTTATGGCCTGGTATTCGGGCAATGAATACGAAGGTTTTCTGATTTTCGGAAATCGGGTCACAGGTGATTACGCCTTTCAGTTTTGGGCTATGTTCATCTGCAATGCCATTATTCCGCAGCTTTTCTGGTCGAAGAAGATCAGGCAGAATCTCACCATTGCCTTCATTATCTCGCTGATTATCAACCTGGGAATGTGGTATGAACGTTTCAACATAATAGTTACCTCGCTGAGTCGCAGTTACCTGCCGTCGACCTGGGTCACTTATCATCCCACCTTTATCGAGGTAGGTATTTATGTTGGAACCATCGGGTTGTTTACCGCAGCGGTACTGCTATTCTTCAGGTATGTTCCCATGATTGCAATACACGAAGTGAAGAGCGTGCTGAAACATAATGAAATTGAACATGGAATGATTGAACCCAATACAGGTGAACAATGAAATCAACAAAAAAATCAATCATAGGGGTTTTCAGAAGTGAGGATTCGATGATGGATGCACTCTGCCGGTTACTTGCAGAAAACCTTGAACCAGCTGAGATATATACCCCTTACCCGGTGCACGGGGCATTGAGGGCATTGAAGCGCAGGTCGAAGCTAAGCTGGGCTGCCTGGTTCTATGGCTTTTTTGGAGGTATTGCCATTCTTGCCTTTCTGTATTATACGGCTGTAATCGACTGGCCCCTGAACTATGGGGGAAAACCTTTTAATGCCTTTCCGTCTTTCATCATCATTACCCTGGTACTGATCATCCTGGTTGTAACCATATTAACCCTGCTTACCTTTTCCCTGAGGGCAAAAATATTTCCTTTTAAAAAGGCTGAAATACTGGATGAGAGGGCCACCGACGATAAGTTTATCATCGTGTTTGATGCCGGACATGTGAACAGGGACCAGCTTTATGCCTCATTGCGGGAGGCAGAAGCAGAAGAAATAATAGAAAAATAAAGTGGTATGAAACGGATTGCATTGTGGTTAGTTTTTATTGCCGGATGGATCGTGTCATGTGACCGCAGCAACAACCATCCGGGTTATGATTATTTCCCCGACATGTTCTATTCCAAGGCTTATGAAACCTATTCGGCCAATCCGGACTTTTCTGATGGGAAAACATTGCGGGAACCTGTGGAAGGAACCATACCATTAGGCATCATTCCTTATCCCTATACAAAGACCGACGAAGACCGTTTACTGGCGGGTAAGGAACTCACCAATCCCTATTCGGCCGATTCGGCAAACCTGAGCAGGGGAGCCGGGGCATACAGCATTTTCTGTGTCATCTGTCACGGTGAGCTGGCCGATGAAAACGGATTGCTGTACAAGACGGGTTTATATAGTTTCAGACCGGCCTCCCTGGTAAATGAAAAGATGGAGAGGGTTCCCGACGGGGAGATTTACCATGTGATATCAGTGGGGCAGGGCATTATGCAGGAGCACGGATCAATTATCAGGCCTGAGGATCGCTGGAAGATTGTATTATATGTACGGCAGTTACAGTCAGTCCAGCCGGATGGAATAACCGGTAACCGGTAGTAACCGGTAGTAACCGGTAATCAGTAACCGGTAATCAGTAACCGGTAATCAGTAACCCGTAACCAGTCACTAGTCACCAGTCACCAGTCACAATCTAAATATGGAAGATAAACTTAAAATTGCACCATGGTTGAAAGCCCTCTGCTACGCGCTCATGGCGGCAGGAATAGTGACCTTTGTTATAGGCTTTCTGACTCGTCCCGAACAAACCTGGGCCAATTACCTCCTCAACAATTATTACTTCCTGGCCCTGGCCATCGGAGCATCATTTTTTATGGCCCTGCAGTATATAACCCAGTCGGGCTGGTCGGCAGGTTTTAAAAGGGTAACTGAAGCCATGGCTGCCTACATCCCGGCAGCAGCTGTGTTTTTTGCAATTCTTTATTTCGGGATGCATACTATTTATCACTGGTCACACGCCGAAGCAGTGGAGCAGGATTTATTGCTCCGGCACAAAAGTCCCTTCCTTAATGTTCCTTTCTTTTTTATCCGGCTGCTGGTGTATTTTACCTGCTGGATAATTATGACGCGTTATCTGCGGAAATTGTCGCTAAAAGAGGATGCCGAAGGGGGATTGAGCTATTTCTATAAAAGCGAGTTTTCCTCGAGGATCTATATATTTCTGCTGGCGATCACCTTTTCCCTGGCTTGTTTTGATCTGATCATGTCGATCGATCCGCACTGGTACAGTACCGTATTTGCATTCAAGAATTTTGCGGCTGCCTTTTATCATGCGGCCGCCATTATACTGCTTATTGTAGTGATTCTGCATAAACAAGGGCATTTCACATTCTTTACCCGCAATCATTTGCAGGATTTTTCATCCTACATATTCATGCTTTCCATTATTTACGGCTACCTGTGGTTCGCTCAGTTTATGCTGATATGGTACGGGAACATTCCCGAGGAGACCATTTATTATGCAATTCGCTGGGAGGGGCAGTGGAAGGTATTGTTCTGGGCCGATATCATTGTGAACTGGTTTGTTCCTTTTGCTATTCTGATGCCCAAAAAGCCTGCCCGACGGCTTAAGGTGGTTGTTCCCATCATTATTCTGCTGATAGCCGGCCAATGGATCAGTCTTTACCTGCAGATCTTTCCAGGAATTACCGGTGAGAACAATTTCGGGTTGATCGAGATCGGAAGTTTTCTCGGTTATGCCGGCTTATTTACCTATGTGGTGACCAGGGCGCTGTCCTCCGCTCCGCTGGTGCCAAAGAACCATCCTTATCTTGGGGAATGCATGGATCATCATATTGCGTGACAGATATTCTTCAATCTGTCAGATTCAGATTACAAGTCCCTATCCTTATAACGTGGGATTTGTAAAGTTTGCCATTCTGGTCTGGGGCTGATGAATTATGAATTATGAATTATGAATTATGAATTATGAATTATGAATTATGAATTATGAATTATGAATTATGAATTATGAATTATGTTTAAGGAATCGATATACAGTTAACATTAAAATATGAAACTCAATATTAAACCGGTTTTATTTGCCGTCATCACAATGATGCTGGCAATCTCTTCTGCTTATGATCCCTCCTCCATTGACCCTGGTGCTACCGACGGAAAAACATCCGCGACCTATACAGCACCCGTGTTGAAAGAGTTTCCTTTGGGTGCAATCAAACCCAAGGGATGGTTGTTGCATCAGTTACAAATTATGCGTGACGGAACTTCCGGGCATCTCGACGAGGTGTACAACAAGGTAAAAAACAGCAACGGTTGGCTGGGTGGTACGGGCGACGGATGGGAAGAAACGCCCTACTGGCTTGACGGGGCTGTTCCGCTTGCCTGGTTGCTCGACGATAAGCAACTGCAAAAAAAAGTACTGCAATACATTAACTGGACACTGGATCACCAGCGCCCTTCGGGTTATTTCGGTCCCATTACCAAAGCAGAGAGGGGGGAAGGCACCTCTGTTACAGCTGATCAATGTGGGGAGGGGGAGGACTGGTGGCCAAAGATGCTGATGTTGAAAGTGATGCAGCAATATTATACAGCGACAGGTGATTCACGGGTAGTTCCTTTCATGCAAAAATACTTTGCTTATCAGCTTCAGGCACTGAAAAGCTGTCCACTTGAAAAATGGACCGAATGGGCAAAATCACGCGGATCAGAAAACATTATGGTAGCTCAATGGCTCTATGGGATCACTCACGATCCTTTATTGCTGGAACTTGCAAAGCTGCTCGATGCGCAATCCTTTCCCTGGAGCACGTGGCTAGGTAATCGCGACTGGGTAATTCATGCAGCTGCCCATCAGGATGAGAAAAACTGGATGCACCGCCATGGCGTAAATGTGGGCATGGGTATTAAGGTTCCGGCCTTAAGCTATCAGCGAACTGGAGATCAGGTTTACCTGTCGAAGCTGAAAACCGGTTTTAATGACCTGATGACCTTGCATGGTCTGCCCATGGGTATCTTTTCCGCTGACGAGGACCTGCACGGAAATGATCCTGTTCAGGGAACTGAGCTATGTGCCATTGTCGAATCGATGTTTTCACTGGAACAAGCCATTGCGATAACCGGTGACATAGCCTATATGGATGCACTCGAAAGAATGACATACAATGCTTTGCCAACGCAAACTACCGATGATTACAATGCCAAGCAGTATTTCCAGATTGCCAATCAGGTACAGGTAAAAAGGGGCGTATTCAGTTTTTCCCTGCCTTTCGACAGGGGAATGACCAATGTTTATGGCATGCGCAGCGGGTATACCTGTTGCCTGGCGAACATGCACCAGGGCTGGACCAAATTTGCATCTCACCTTTGGTATGGTACAGCCAGTAACGGACTGACCGCAGTTGAATACGCGCCTTGTGAAATCAATGTTAAGGCAGGCATTGATTACAAAAAGGTTACGATCAAAGAGATTACGGACTATCCTTTCGATCAGGATATTAATTTTGAATTTACCACCGACGGAGAAGTAGAATTTTCTCTCTATCTGAGAATTCCACAATGGTGTAACGAGGCCTCAATTACTATAAATGGGCAGTTGATACAAAAGGAACAGGGAGGTAGAAATGCAATGGTCCGCCGCATCTGGAAAAGCGGGGACAGACTTACCCTGCAGCTGCCCATGGATGTAAGTATATCCGAATGGGGACGCAATTCGCGGGCAGTTGAACGGGGGCCCCTTGTTTATGCACTGAAACTGGAGGAGCGTTGGGAAAAAGGAAATGAGAAAACCGAAGGCGACTATTGGTGTGTATATCCGCAGGGTTCATGGAATTATGGCCTGCTGCAAAAGGCTGTCCAAAATCCATCCGAATTTGTGGAGGTTAAAGAGGTACGTCCCGTGACCGATGAATTTGTCTGGAATCTGGCACATGCCCCATTTGAAATAACGGTTTCGGCCAGGAAGATACCTTCGTGGCAGTTAGCGGGTGATGTGGCACCTCTTCCGGTGACTGACAGGCATGGTTTGTTTAAAGGAACGGTAAGCGACACCATTGAAAGAATCACCTTGATACCGTATGGTTGCACCAAGGTGAGAATTGTGGCTTTTCCGGTGGTGAGGTGAGCAAATTATGAGTACTTCAGAACCTCGCAGGAATTAATTCAACGATTTGATATATTCAACAATATCCTCCAGTTCCTCATCACTTACCTGTCCCTTATAGGTTTGCATAAGGTTGGAATTGAATCCCTTTACAATATCAGTATTGGGTTCGAGGATGGATTTTTTTATGTATGCTTCGTCCACAGCCAGGGTTCTTTCATTCCCGGCAGTAACTACTGTGACTTCATGACCGAAAACTCCTTTGAATGTAGGTCCTGTCATGGGGGTCCCATTCGCCGAATGACAGGCAATACATCCGAGTGAGCGAACAATGGTTTCACCGGCAGGCACAGGTGAAGGGGCAGCAGTAATGTCAACTGCAGTGGTATCGATATACCAGTTGTCGAATTCGGGTTGCGGAAGAACTTTTACAGCAGTGTACATACTCGAATGCTGCAGGCCGCAATATTCGGCACAAAATATATCGTATTTACCCGGTGAGTTACCGATAAACCAGATGCGGATTTTTTTCCCGGGGATCATATCCTGCTTGATCCTGAATGCCGGTATGTAAAAACTATGAATGACATCAACGGCCTCAAGGTCAAGCACCACAGGCTTACCCTGTGGAATGTACAATGTGTCGCTCCTTTTGCTGTTTTCATACAGGAAATTGAACTTCCACATACGTGCGATGGTTTTTATGGGTATCGCATCCTCCGGAGGATCACTGTACAAAGGCTTCCATCCGGTCCATCCGAACCAGAACATGGCTAATACCAGCAGGAGAGGGATGACGGTCCATACTATCTCCAGTTTATCGTTTCCTTCAATCTGGGCGGCAACCGGATTTCTTTTCTTATTATACCGGTAAATAAAATAGATCAACACCAGGGTAAGCCCGATCAGAAAAAACAGACTTACCGAGAGAATCACCAGAAAGGCTGTGTCGACTCCTTTGGCCAGATTTGACAGGTTTGAAAACATAGCGGCATGTTACTATCTGAAACTATAATCCAGAAATGTGATCACGATTACGGCTACAAATACAAATAATACTATGGAAACCATTATTGTATATACCGGCTGATCGAATTTCAGGTGCATAAAATACATAAATACCAGGGTGGTTTTGAGTGTGGCGAATAGCAAGGCTGCACTCACTGCCAGTGGTCCCAGGTCAAATGATGTTACAAGAATGGACAAAGCAGTAAAGACCAGCAGAATGGTCAATATGATGATGTAAGTCTTGTATTTTACAATATGATTTTTTCCATTATGACTCATAAAGTTCTGGATTATGAAATAAGGTAAAACAGCGGAAACAGGAATATCCATATGATATCAACCAGGTGCCAGTAAAGAGCTCCATTTTCGAGATGTACGAAATGATCTGCATGAATAATGCCGGTGCGGACCCTGTTCAACATTACAGCCAGTATACTCACTCCTGCCACAATATGCAGTGCATGCAATCCTGTCATGAAAAAATATAGGCCGAAAAAAAGTGTATCTCCATTACCGAATCCCTGTAAGACGGGTGATCCGGGATAAAGGCCATGTTCTATTTTAACCGACCATTCGAAATACTTGTTGACAAGAAATACCAGTCCGATCAGGATGGTTATTCCAATCAGGAAGAGAGTTAACCTCTTGTTTCCGAATTGTATGGACGAAATCGACATGGCGATGGTCATGCTGCTGATGAGAAGAAGCACGGTATTGAGCGCCCCCAGGGTCAAATCAAGTTCTTCTGCCGCCAGATGAAAAGCATCCTGATGGCTAAAGCGTATGACCGAATATACAATAAACAATCCTCCGAAAAGCAGGAGCTCGGTGAAGATAAATAGCCACATCCCGATCTTGGAGGCTGTGGCATCGAAGTGTTCCGAATGGGTTACCGTTTGTGACATGACTTATTTAGGACTATAATCGTATGGTTTACGAGTTACTGTGGGTATCTCCTCAAAATTTTCAAGGGGTGGGGGACTGGACACAGTCCATTCCAGCGTTGATCCTCCCCATGGACTCATTTCGGCTTTTGCACCATGTCGGGCTGAGCGTACCAGGTTGATAATGATTATAACAAGGCCGGTAATCAGAATCATTGCTCCGAATGAAGAAAGTATGTTTCCACCGTGAAATTGCGGAAGGTAATCGAAATATCTCCGGGGCATGCCCCTGATACCTAAAAAGAACATTGGTGTGTACAAAGTTACAAAACCAATAAAAAAGATGATCCATCCAGTAGTGGCCCAGCCTTTATCATACATTCGCCCGAATATTTTCGGGAACCAGTAGTGCAGTGCACCAAAAAAGGCGAAACCCACACCACCGAAAATGATATAATGAAAATGGGCAACTACGAAGGCAGTATCATGCACATGCATATCAGTGGCAAGCGAACCCAGGATCAATCCAGATAATCCTCCGATCATGAATACAAAAATGAACGAGGCTGCCCAGTAAAATGGCGGTTCAAGATTAATGGAAGCTTTATACATCGTGGAGATCCAATTGAAAACCTTGACGGCACTGGGAATGGCTACCAAAAATGTGAGGAAAGAAAACACAAACAAAGCGGTACTGCTCATCCCCGCAGTATACATATGGTGTCCCCATACGAAGTAACCCACAATGGCAATCAGCATGGTGGAAACGATGATTGCTTTATAACCGAAGATTGGTTTGCGCGAAAAAGTAGGCAGAATTTCAGAGATGACACCCATTGCTGGGAGAATCATGATGTAAACTGCCGGATGTGAATAGATCCAAAAAAGATGCTGGTACAATACCGGATCACCTCCCAGGGCAGGATCAAAGAAGCCGATATGAAGCACACGCTCTCCAACAACCATTAACAACGTAATACCCACGATAGGTGTCGCCAGCAATTGAATCCATGCGGTTCCATACAAGGCCCAGGGAAAAAGGGGCATTTTCAGCCAGTTCATACCCGGAGCCCGCATCCGGTGCATGGTGACTATGAAATTCAATCCGGTAAGGATGGATGAAAAGCCCAGAATGAATGCACCCATAACTGCGGGAAGCATGTTTGTGCCGGTTCGGAAACTGTAAGGGGCATAAAAGGTCCAGCCGGTATCGGGCGGACCGCCACCCATAAATTGTGAGGATATTGCCACAAGTGCTCCGAGAACATAAAGCCACCACGAAAATAGATTGAGTCGTGGGAAGGCCACATCCCTTGCACCAATCATCAGTGGTAACATAAAGTTTCCGAAAATTGCCGGCATTCCGGGGATTACCACCAGAAATATCATGGTTATTCCATGCAGGGTGAAAAAACCATTATAAACCTTGGCATTCATAATGGTTTTTCCCGGTGCTATCAGCTCAATTTTCATCAGCAAGCCCAAGATAGCAGCCAGAATAAAGGCAGTCATGATGGAATAAAGGTACAAAAGGCCTATGCGCTTATGGTCGGTTGAAGTGATCCATGCCAAAATACCTTTGTATTTACCATGATTATCGTAGAAACTTCCCTCGAGAATACTCATATACCAAATTTATTGAGGATTATGCACTGATTTGCTGTTTCTTTCTGAACAAGGGTCGCACGGAGAGCCAGAGGAAGATTGACACAGCAATGAGGGAGATCATAATGCCGGTAACCCTGGTTATACTAAGTACATACTGCTTCCCCTCAGGATCATAAGAATAACAGTACTGCAGGACACGATTGATAGTCGGACCGGCCTGCCCTTTTGACGCCTCGATCAGGGCCATTTTAAATTCAAAGGGCTGAAAATAAGTACCGTTTAGATACCGGGTAATTTTACGTTCCGGACTTATCACGATGATGGCAGCAACATGTATAAAGTCATTCCCCGCAGGTTTATATTTAAAGCCGGTGGCATGTGTAATTCTTTTGATGGTGGCGCTGTCGGCTGTAAAAAATGTCCATCCCGAATCAGCCTCGGGTGCTTTTATAAGATTCATGTAGTTCCGGTGTTTGTTAAGTGCCAGGTCGGTACCTTCGCAGGGATCAAAGCTGATGGTAAGCACCTGGTAATCCCTGCCGATTTTCATGTCGGTTTTGTCTATTACCTCAGCAATTCCGTTCATCAGCGGGCTGCAGATACTCGGGCATCTGTAATAAACCAAAGAGATAACAGTGGTTTTATCCACCAGATCCCCCAGAAATGCCTTTTCACCCCTGTGGTTGACCAGGAGGAGATCGGCTGGCAGCGTATCTTCAAGTTGCTCAACTATCCCGATTTCAGGATCCACAGGACCAGGATCTGATTGCTGTACCGGCAACTGTCCCCGGCCTGACAGGGAAAGAAATACACAACTGATACAAATCAGTAAAGCTTTTTTCATGGTTGTTTTGCGCTAATAAGTGTGTTTTTCAAAATAAAATTAATTTATTAATTAAACAATATTTATATAATGAAGTTTAAAAATGTAAAATGATTCAGGTTACCGGAGACTGATACTGAATACGAGCATGTTGTGTAATATAACCATTCTGCCTTCAGGTTAATGTTTTCACTACATGGTTAACAATGCGATTTGTTGCCCCCGTATTGTTTCCAATGTAATTACTGGCAGCCAGGGAAGCCTGTTGCCTTTTTGCAGTATTATTGACAAGGTTGCTGAACATTTCTCCGAGAAGCTTCCCAGAACTGACAGAAAAAACTCCTCCGGATTCGATCATCTGCCGGGCTTCGCGAAACTTATGATAATTTGGTCCGAATATTACCGGAATACCGAAAACTGCAGCCTCGAGGATATTGTGAATTCCGTTTCCGAATCCTCCTCCAACGTAGGCCACTTGTGCATATCTGTACAGCGAGGAAAGCAAACCGATATTATCAATAATTAATACCTGCTTATCAGCCACATTATCCGGACCAGACTCAGAATACAGAATATATTTTTTCTTAATCATCGAAGTAAGCCTGTTAATATGTTTTTTATCAATCTCATGGGGAGCTATGATGTATTTGACCGGCAGCAATGACTCATTAATATACCGGATTAATATTTCTTCGTCAGCTGGCCAGGTACTTCCGGCAACAATACATAAACATCCTGTTGAGAATTTCTCAGCGATACTGTTAGTGCCGGCGTTGAAAGCAATTGCCGAAACCCTGTCAAACCTTGTGTCACCTGTAACGGTCACGTTGTTCAGTCCGATTGACTGAAGAAGGTTTGATGAGGGACCGTCCTGTAGAAAGAAATGAGTAAAACAGGATAGCTTTTTCCTGAACCAGGAGCCATACCAGCGAAAAAAAACCTGACTGTCTCTGAAAATGCCAGATATCAGATAAACCGGGATATCTGAAAGGCGCAGTTGTTTCAGGTAAAAGTTCCAGAATTCGTATTTAATAAAAAAGGCCACCCGGGGTCTGGTCATTTGAATGAATCTGCGTGCATTATAGCGGGTATCAAGGGGCAGGTAGCAGACCAGGTCGGCTCCATCATAGTTCTTCCTGATTTCGAATCCGGATGGAGAATAAAAGGTCAGGATCACCCGGCAATCGGGTAAATGCTTTTTAAACTCCTCAATCAAAGGCCTTCCCTGTTCAAATTCACCCAATGATGCAACATGAAACCATAAGACAGGCGAGGTGGAAGGTTCCCATTTTTTCAGCTTTTTTCTCCAGCCGTTTCTTCCGGTGATCCATAGCTTTGCTTTTTTGTTGAAGAGAGAGGCAGTTACCATGCTCAGATAAAACAGGTGGATTGCTATGGAATACAGCCAGGTCATTGGTGTTTGTTAAACAAAATAAGTAATTTCTGTGTAAAATGTTAAACATTTTGCGGGTACAAATGTTATTCTTTCTAAATTAATTAAAATCATTCTAAATAAGATATTATAGAATTTACTAACTAAATAACCGGATTATGGCTTTTGAATTACCAAAATTAGATTATGCGTATGCAGCCCTGGAACCGCATATTGATGCACTAACCATGGAGATACATCATACCAAACACCACCAGGCATATATCAATAACCTCAACAATGCCCTGACGGGAAGCGAATGGGAAAAGAAGAGTTTAGAGGATATATTGTTCGCTGTATCCAGACTACCTGTTGCGGTGAGGAACAACGGAGGGGGTCATTATAACCATACCCTGTTTTGGTCGGTGATAGCTCCGAATGCAGGAGGCATGCCTAAAGGTGACCTGCTGGATGCGATAAACAGGTTTTTTGGTTCATTCGACAAGTTTAAGGAACAGTTGACCAATGCTGGCATGACGAGGTTCGGATCGGGCTGGGCATGGCTGGTTAAGGCAGGGAATGAGCTCAAAATTACCTCAACGCCAAACCAGGACAATCCGTTAATGGACCTGCCGGCAGGACAGGCAGGTAGTACCGAAGTGAAGGGCACACCAATCCTTGGCGTGGATGTTTGGGAGCATGCCTACTATCTTAAATATCAGAACAGGAGGAATGAATATCTGGCAGCATTCTGGAATGTAGTGAACTGGGATGAAGTAGGAAGGAGGTTTAAATAGTTCAACAGTTGTACAGTTATGCAGTTGTAGTCTCGGACAGCTGCATAGCTTCATAACTTGTCTTATTTCCTTTGAAAACTCCCCGAATTTTATTAACTTGTGGGTATAAATTAATGAAAAACCCACAACCATGCCTTTTGAATTACCCAAGCTTTCTTATGCTCCCAATGCCCTGCAGCCTCACATCTCAAAGCAGACCATTGATTTTCATTATGGCAAGCATCACCAGGCTTATGTAAATAATTTAAATAATCTGGTACAGGGAACAAAATTTGAAAATGCCACCCTTGAACAAATCATCCGCGAGGCCGAAGGAGGAATATTCAACAACGGAGCTCAGATGTGGAATCACACCTTTTATTTTGAAACCTTTTCCCCTTCCGGCCCCAGAGAACCTTCAGGATCCCTGGCATCGGCCATAACCTCAGCCTTTGGTTCTTTCAGCGTTTTTAAAGAGCAATTCACCAAATCGGCAACTACTCTATTCGGATCAGGCTGGGCCTGGCTGGTGAAAAAACCTGATGGTACCCTGGAGATTGTTCAGGAGTTCAATGCAGGGAACCCGCTGAGAAGAGGGATGACACCCCTGCTGACATGCGACGTTTGGGAACATGCCTACTATCTGGATTATCAGAACAAACGGCTTGATTATGTTCAGGCATTCTGGAACATCTTGGACTGGGAAATCATCGGGAAGCGGTACTGATCAAAAAGTATATCCGAAGTTGATATACAAGGTGGGATGTTTGTTTTTATTATTACCTGCCAGAAACAGACTTAGTGGTCCCAGCGGTGTTTTAAAAGTAAATCCGCTGCCATACCCGAAATGAATGTTATGGTGATTAAAATCGAGGATTGATTTGGTGAGAAGTTCCAGACTTTCTGAAACGATCAGACCGTTGCCGAGGAGCTCGAACTGTAGATTCTTGAAAAGCCTGTAATTAATTCCAATTTTAAGCTGCACAAAATTGGCTGCAACCACCTCGCCAGTCTCGTATCCTGCGAATGCAACATGATTTCTCCGCATGTTGTTTTTATATCCGCCGACAAAGAAATTATCGGAAGTTATATATTCGTTGGTACTTAAGCCGAGCGAGAATCCTGTATTGAAATTGAGTTTTGGACCAAGAGGTTTATAGTGGTCGAAATTCAGATATAATTTACTGAAAGATGGAAGTGAGATATCAGCATTGATCGTGTCCGTAAGATATTTAAGATCGGCCAGGGGTTTGTATATCCCCTTAAAGTATACCTCCACCAGGTTCCCTTCAAAAGGGAAGAAAAGATCATCGAGTGTATTCAATCCGTAAGTGGCCATAAATCCAATACCGGAAAATCCATACCTTTTAAAATAATACACTTCAGGATATAATGTCTGCATGGCTTTATTCGGATAAACGGCCGAATATTCAAAAAGCAAGCCTATACCGGTACTCTGGTTGAGATTTAAGCTGTGTTTCAACGACAAGCTGGAAGTTAAATGATTTTGTTTAATGTATCCCACAACTTCTCCTTCGAGGTATCCCGGAATATGATTGGATTCGAAGTAAGTTTCAAATCCGGCCATCGTATTCATCCTCCGGCCCGCGTATTTACGGTAATTCACACGTGCCTGGGGATATTTACTGATGTCAACCGCAGCAGTGAGCCGGGTACCTGAAATTAGCAGATTACTCTGGATATAATTTATGATCAAACCTGCACCATAAAAATTATCGTAATGCACAGAAGTTCTGAGCGAGGACGGTGGTTTTTCCTTGGCCTCCATATCTAAGGAGAATCCTTTTCCGTCCTTTTCGAACCGGTATGTCAGCCTGTCAAAGTAGAGGGTCCCAAATAACCGCTCAATACCGGTCTGAAGCGCATCTTTTGTCAGGTAACTGTTTCTGCCGATATTCAGTTTACCGTAAGCCAGGCTTTGGTCATAGTATTTAAGTTCATTGACCCTGACCCGGGTTATGAAAATGCTGTCTCTTTCCGGAAGCGAAACAGGTTTTGAAGGATCACCAAAGGATTTCAGACTATCGACCAGCGCTTTCAACTCAGAAATATGCTCCCTGGCGGCCATTTCTCCTTCCAGCTCAATTTCTGAACTTTTATTAAAATCGGCAGAAGAATATCCTGTAAGTTCAGGAGTAATTAATATATCTACCTTTCGGATTTGCTCACGGGAATCGTAAATGCCAAAAATGGCTGTTGATCTGCTTAAGACCTTGACAAGTGAATTCAGGTCGTCTGAGGTTACCCTTTCCGTGAAACCCGTATATACACCAATCACTATATCTGCACCCAGGTTTTTGACCTCATCAACAGGAAAGTTTCTGATAACACCGCCATCCACAATCACTTTGCTGGTATCAAGCACAACCGGAGTGAAAACACTGGGGATAGCCATACTTGCCCGCATGGCGGTGGCAAGGTCACCCGACTTGAATTCCATGATTTCTCCATTGATGATCTCCGTACCAACGCACCGATAAGGATAGGGAAACTGATCGAATGAATCTATACCTGCGGCTCTCCAGGTTAATCCCGATAAAAGCAGGGAAAGATTTTGCCCTTCCAGCACTCCTGAGGGTAGCATGACCTTTTTACGGCGTATGGGAAGTTCCAGCAGATACCGGTTGTAATCATGCTTCTCATCAAATGCAACATTTCTCAGGGGGATATTGTCAGATAACAATACCGACCAGTTAACACCATGGTTCAGTTTTGAAAGTTCATCAGCCGAATAGCCGATGGCATAGAGTCCCCCCACTATGCTGCCCATGCTGGTTCCGCTAATATAATCAGGTGTAATGCCGACCTCTTCCAATACTTTGAGGACCCCAATATGTGCAAGTCCTTTGGCCCCACCACCACTAAGCACCAAACCGATTTTCGGCCGGCGTGATAATGAATCCTGTGCCTCACCACGAGGCACTGCAGCGAAAACCAGAAATATTATTATTAAACAGCAAACTCTTTGGTATGAACCTAACATAATTGGAAATATAATGGTGACCTGTGACTGGTTGGGTAAAATACTTGTCCAAATCTCCAATCACCTTGATTACTCTTTATTTTTACTTCTTACTTCTGCCTTCCGGCAGGCCTTACTTGTATAAATACAAAACCCCAGCTTTCGAATATCGTTTGCCTGGATCACCTGTAAGTGCTTTGATCGTATAGAAATAAATACCCGGATTAAGCTTTAGTCCCGACGCAGTTCTGCCATCCCAGGCAATGGTTGTGCCTTCAGTGGAATAAACGAGTACACCTGCACGGGTAAAAATACTGAGAGACAATGGGATTCCACCATGATTGTCAACCAAAAAGAAATCATTGAGGCCATCGTCATTCGGGGTGAAAACATTTTGTATTCTGATGTTTTCAATTACCAGAATATCCTCTGAGACGGTACTTGTACAGCCAAATTCATCTGAAACAGTGAGGGTCACTGTGAATGTGCCTGTATCGGGGAACTGTACAACCTGCTTACGGCCGGTCATCGATGGAAAGGTCTCAATTTCCCAGTTAAACGTATAAGTGACACCGGCGTCCAGCGGTTGAACATGTTCAAGAACGTAAACACTATTGGAGATTGAATCGTAATAATTGAAACTTGCAGGCACAGTACGATGAACATTAATCAGATCGGGTTTTAGAATCATCAGGTCGGCCCGATCGTTATATACAAGCACAGGTGTATATTTTCCAGGTAAACTATACACTGCCGTATCCGGATCTTTCAGGTTACTGGTTTGTCCATTGCCAAAATCCCAGTAAAAGCTAGTTGTAGTATCTGGCGACACACCGGTTGTAAAGGCAAATTTAACCTTGAAGGGCGTACAACCCTCTGTACTGCTTGCTGTAAGGTCATATTGACCGGCGACCTGAAAGGAAAGTGCCGATATGAGCAGGGTGAGTACTATGAAGAACTTACGGGATTGCACTTTTTAAATGTTCTGGGTTAGTGATCGTACTAATTTAAAATTATTCAGAAATTCTTTGGCAAATACCCTTATAACAGTATATGCCGGAACGGCCAGAATCATACCTGCCAGTCCGCCAAGACTGCCGGCCATGAGAAATACCAGAAAGATCTCCAACGGATGGGCATATACACTGTTTGAGAGTACCAATGGTTGTATAAACAGGTTATCGATGAACTGAACAATGACAAACACCACGATGATCAGGACAGTTAAAACCAACAGACTGCCATCTTCCACCCGGGTGAGAAAAGAAATCATTCCGGTAAATACCCCAAGTACGGTACCGATTATGGGGCCAAGGTAAGGAATAATATTGAAAATTCCGGCCAGAAATCCAACCAGCAAGGCATCCTTGATCGGGAAACCGATTATCATCAGACCCAGCGTACTCAGCAGAATTACTATAGTCACTTCGATAAGTATGCCAATAAAGTACCTTGAAAGCAGTTTCCGGGTAGCTTCCAGAGCGTTGCTTACTGCTTGTGTGCTTTTATCAGGTATCAGCAGGAGCAAATTTCTGGAAAACATTTTCTCATCTTTTAGAAAGAAGAAGGTGATGAAAGAAATGGAAACAAGTGCTACGGTGATATTACCCAGCCATCCGGCCACCGAGCCAAAGAAACCGGCAATTTGTCCTATATTGATCTTCGACATCAGGCGCTCCAATAGCTCTCCCACCGAAAAAGAACTTTCTGGCAATACTTTGTACTGGTTGATAAACCGCTCAAATAGTGCGACCGGACCACTGAATTCGTTAAGTATCCTTTGGGGATCAATGTTGGACAGGGCATTCACCTTATTGACCATCAAGGGTATAAATAAACCAAAGAATGATAAAAAAACGGTAATCAGCAGGGTAAGCGTGATAAAAGCCCTTAATCCGGCAGGCAGGTTAAATTTCCGAAACCTGATTTTTTCAAGCAGTTCAAAAACCGGCCTTCCGATCAATGCCATCACAAGTGATAAAATAATATAAATAACAATGTTGCTGAAATACCAGATAAGGAAGGCAAACAGCGCTATTGCCACTGCGGAAACAATATAGAGGGCAGTTTTGCTCATGCTGCTCAATAATTGAGCTAAAAGTACTAAAAATTTGATGCCTCGTTAATGTTCATAACTGAAAAGAAATCAACATCTGTAAATAACTTTATATGACCACTTGTTTAGCCTGACTTTATCTTTTATTAATTTTACGCTTGCATTTTTTCAATATTCGGATGAGGCAATACCTGACTTTACTGCAACACGTGCTGGACAAAGGCATTGGTAAAAATGACAGAACCGGCACGGGGACCCTTAGTATTTTCGGGTATCAGATGAGGTTTGATTTGAGCGAGGGATTTCCGCTGTTAACCACCAAAAAGCTCCATATAAAGTCAATCATTTACGAATTGCTTTGGTTTCTGAAAGGTGATACCAATATCAGGTACCTGAATGATCATAACGTAGGTATATGGGATGAATGGGCCGACCAGCAAGGGAACCTGGGTCATATTTATGGTTACCAGTGGAGAAGCTGGCCGGATTATAAAGGAGGTTCTATTGACCAGATAAAGGACGTTATCCGCTCGATACACGAAAATCCTGATTCACGCAGACATATTGTCTGTGCCTGGAATGTTGCTGATTTGCATAATATGTCTCTGCCGCCCTGTCATATCCTCTTCCAGTTTTATGTCGCGCGAGACAAACTCTCCTGCCAGCTCTACCAGCGAAGCGCTGATATATTCCTGGGCGTGCCTTTCAATATTGCATCTTATTCACTCTTACTGATGATGGTGGCGCAGGTAACAGGATTAAAGGCTGGTGATTTCGTGCTCACCTTTGGCGACGCTCATATTTATAAGAACCATCTTGAGCAGGTGAAAATACAGCTGGCACGCGAACCAAAACAATTGCCCGGCATGCAGTTGAATCCTTTGGTTACCGATATTAACCGTTTTGATTATCACGATTTTATTCTGGAGAATTACGATCCCCATCCACATATCAAGGGAACTATATCGGTTTAACTTTATGCCCATGAAACATATTTCGATCATTGTAGCCATAGCTGAAAACAATGGTATTGGAAAAGAAAACAAACTGCTGTGGCACCTTTCTGCCGACCTCAAGCGGTTCAGGCAGATTACCACCGGGCATACGGTTATAATGGGGAAGAATACATTCCTTTCTCTTAAGGGAGGGCCGCTTAAAAACCGGAGAAATCTGGTGATTTCTGATAATCATTCTGACCGGTTTGAGGGCTGCGAAATGGTTTTCTCCATTGAGGAGGCCCTTGGCAGATGTGATGAAGACCGGGAAAGCTTTGTTATTGGCGGGGCTTCGATATACCGGCAGTTTCTTCCGTTTGCTTCACGGTTGTATATAACCCGTGTACATAAAGCCTTTGAAGCAGATACTTTCTTCCCTGTGATTGACCCTGAAGAATGGATTGAAATCTCAAGGGAAGTGCCTGAGTACGACGGGGAACATGAATTTACCTATGATTTTATTGTTTTACAGAGAAAATATTAACTTTATTCTGGATTACTTCACTAAAATTTTACCACTATGAGGAAACGCATTGCTTTTATTGCCTGTTTGATTTTTACCGCTTCCCTTGCCTATAGTCAGTCTGACAAAATTATTGGAATCTGGGTTCCTGCCAAAGGAACTTCACAGGTCCGGATATTTAAGGCTACTAACGGAAAGTATTACGGGAAGGTGGAATGGCTCAATGAGGATAAGGACAAACTCGATGTTGAAAATCCCGATGAGAGCCTGCGCAAGAATAAGATTTGGGGACTGATGATTCTGAAGGATTTCACATACAATGCCGCAAAAAACAGATGGGAAGACGGAACCGTTTATGATCCTGATAATGGTAAAACTTATGATTGCTACATGTGGTTTGAAGGCGATGATAATAAGATGACACTGAAGGGATATGTTCTCGGGATGAAGTTTATGGGCCGGGCTGAAGACTGGACCCGGGAAACCGTACTACGGAATTAGTCGGTGGTTGTTTATCCTTATTTATAACCTATTCATTGGAGATAATTCCGGGTTCATCAACAATTCTTAACCCGGAGCGGCCATTTGGCGTTAATAGGATAGAAACAATACTATTAACGCAGGTTATTCCAATGAAAAGGGGTTTATATATCTTAATAATATTGATAGCCGGCTGCTCGGGGAAGGTGACTATTACTGAAGCCGATATCAAATCGGATATCTTTTATACAGAAGGTCGTACACGGCCGTTTTCAGGAAAATGCATTGTGGTGTTCAGCGGTACAAACCTCATGAAAGAGGAATTTACCTACAGAAGAGGAATTTTGCACGGCCAAGCTACTGCATGGTATAGGAATGGACAAATCAGGAGGCACGGATCTTACTGCTGGGGACAAATCTCGGGGAAATGGGAATTCTGGGATGTAAAAGGAAACAAAACCCTTGAGGCAAATTATGAAAATGATGTCCTGAACGGAATGTATACTTCCTTATATTCCAATGGTAAAATAAAGGAAAAAGGCCGGTTTGCCAACAATAAACGGATCGGAAAATGGCAGTATTTCAATGAAGGAGGACAATCCGTACCGACAGAACCGAGGTAGATTATACAGTTACATTATCAGACCTTGCTTATTAAACTTTTTATCCTGCCATTTACCGTCCAATAGGACTCTCACCGTTTTAAAACCGATATCTTGTAGTAATTCCGCAGCAAAGGCAAATCCCGATTCAATTTCATCGGGATGATGTGCATCAGAATTAAATACTACAGGAATTCTTTTCCGGTACAGGCGCTTTAGCACCCGGGGACCGGGATAAAGCAACGGCGGGTTATGCTTGTACAATCCGCGTGTGTTTACTTCAACCATGCAACCGGTTTTGCGGATAACTTCAAGGGTGTCTTCCACCAGGCCGGTATACCATTTCTCCTCTTCTTTTACATATGGCCTTACAGAACTGTGCATCTTGATTTTATCCAAATGGCCAATAATATCGGGTTTGTCGATCTCTGTCATGCGTATGACCGAATGATAATAGACAGAAACCGCCTTTTTAAAATCATTGTGAAAGATCATTTCGATGCCCCTGAAAAAGGCTTCGGGCTGTCCATCAAAACAAAAATAGGTCCCATTGGGGTATTGACCGATATAATGCACCGACCCTATAAAAAAGTCAGTTTGTTTTGTCCTCAGGCCCGAAGCCTGACATCCCCATAAACCTTCAATATAATCTACTTCAAGTCCGGTATATACCTGAATTTCATCGAAATAACGGTTCTTAATACGGTTAATCTCATTGAAGTATTCAGATAATTTTTCTGCTGGCATATTCCACACCGAAGCAAAAGGAACCGGAGCATGGGCGGAAAATCCATAAACCGGAAATCCCTTTTCAATTGCCCGAATGACATAATCTTCGGGATTGGCTTTACCGTCGCAAAAGATTGAATGTGAATGAAAATTAACCCAAGCCATAACAGGAGAATGTTTAAACGGACTCAAATATAATTGCTTACCTGAACACATGTAAGCATTTTTGAATAATTTATTATATCCAAAACAAAACAAATCAGGGTAAATACAAGTATACTATACCAAAATTTGGGTTGAAGGGAGTTATGTTTAATTAACAAACATACTGATTAAGTTGCCATTTCGCTTCAAATATTTGTTAGGTGCAGGACTGGTGAGTTTGTACTTATTATGTCTGCAATCCCTCCATTCTCAGAACCTGACATTGCGTTTCAGGCATTTATCCGTTGAAGATGCATTGTCTCAAAGTACGGTTCACGCCATCTTTCAGGACAGGATGGGATTTATGTGGTTCGGTACAGATATCGGATTAAATAAATACGATGGCTGTAAGTTTACGGTGTATTATTACAATGCAGTTGATTCGTACGCCATCGCTTCAAATTTTATTGTTGAAATATTTGAGGATAGCTATGGAATTCTGTGGATAGGCAATGGGTATAGCGGACTTAACCGGTTTGACCGGGAGAATGATATTTTCATAAGGTATAATCATATTTCAGGCAGGAAAGGTTCGATCAGCAGCGATAATGTCCGGGCGATTTTCGAAGATTCACAGAAAAACCTTTGGATTGGAACTGCCGGCGGAGGACTTAATTTATATGACCGTAAGTCGGATTCCTTTGTTCATTTCGGACATGATTCCGCTAATACATCGGATATTGGCAGTAATTATATTTCTTCCATAGCCGAAGACAAAAATGGTTATTTATGGCTGGGTTCTCCCGAAGGAGTTCTTACTAAATACAATCCCAAAACAGGGGAAGGAAGGCGTTTTCGGTTATTCAGTGACTATAAAGCCGATCTTCACAATACCAATTTTAGTCAGGTTTATATTGATTCCGAAAACAACATCTGGTTTGGCACTGAAATAGGACTTTATTACCACGATCAGCAGAAGGCCACCTTTCGGCATTTTTCGAAAGGAAGCACCAACAAAGACCTTAATGTTGATGCCGTATCCTCAATACTGGAGTTGCGAAAGGATTTATACCTGATTGCAACTGACCATGGAGGGTTGAATATTTATAACAAGAAGACAGGCACCTTTACCTATCATTTACACTCAAGCCTTGACGAATCCTCAATCAGTAATAATCAGCTCTATTCGATTTACAGGTCATCTGATGGTATCATCTGGATTGGTAGTTTTCATGGCGGAATTAATATTCTTGATCTGACATCCACAAAATTTCAACAATACCGGAACCTGGTCGATCCCGAGGAATCCTTAAACTGTCGTAATTCGGTATTAACCATCTGTGAGGATAATGACAACAATTTATGGATAGGAACTGATGGACAGGGTGTTGATATCATCAATCCCGTTACCTACGATATCAAACGGCTAAAAGCAGGGGAAAAGTCGCCCAATACCATATCAAGTAATTCTGTAACTGAAATATACAAAGATAAAAATGGTAACCTTTGGTTCGGTACCTACCTTGAAGGAATGTCAAAAATGGACTGGAAAACAAAGCGATTCACCCATTACAAGCGTGATCCTGAAAATCCCGATGGAATTGGGGGTAACAATGTCTGGGCCATTATGGAGGACTCCGATGGCATTTTATGGATCGGAACCATAGGAAACGGTGTTGACCGATTTGACAGAAAAACCAACAAATTCCACCATCTTAAAAGTGATCCGGAAGATACGACAAGTTTGAGCAACAACGATGTATTTAAAATATTCCAGGATAATTCTGGGCAGATTTGGGTGGGCACAAGGAATGGATTATGTCTGTATAATAGACGCGATGGCACTTTCAAGCGGTTTATGTCGGGTATCGATATAGCCAAAGGTATATTCGGTGGCTGGATATATGATATTTTCCAGGACCGTTTGGGAAACCTGTGGGTAGGGTCCGACCTGGCACTGAATTTGTACAACCCTGAGGACCAGACATTTTCACATTATCAAGCCAAGGAAGGATTAAATGGCAATGCCGTACTTAGCATCATGGGGGATAACGATGACAATTTATGGATCTCAACCAATAAATGCCTTACCAGATTTAATATTCAGGAAAGGAAATTTCGTAATTTCGATGTAGCTGATGGCCTTCAAAGCAATGAGTTTAATTTCGTCTCGGCTTTGTTTAGTTCTGAAGGAAAGCTATACTTCGGGGGTAAAAACGGATTCAATGTTTTTCATCCTGATAGTATAAAGGATAATCCCAGAATTCCGAAGGTGTATCTGACAGAGCTTACCATTCAAAATAAACCTGTAGGGCCCAGGCAGAAAACAGGCATCCTTTCGAAACATATCAATTTTGAAAAAAGGATTACGTTAACCCACAAACAATCTGTTATTACATTTAAGTTTGTCGCATTGAACTATTCAAATCCTCAGAAGAACCAGTATGCTTACTGGCTTGAAGGATTTGATAATGATTGGAATTATATCGGGAACAAAAATGAAGTAACCTATACAAATCTCAATCCCGGTAAATACCTGCTGAAAGTAAAGGGTTCAAACAATGACGAGGTTTGGAATGAAGATGGAACGACCCTACAGGTCATAATTCTTCCACCCTGGTGGAAATCCTGGTGGTTTAAGATTATTTATTATCTTGCATTTTTAGGCTTGATCATCTCTATTTATTACCTCAGGACAGCCTTCTACAGAAATCAGCAGAAAAAACTTCTGGTTTTAGTAAAGGAGCGTACCTTTCAGTTGGAGGAAGTGGCTGTTAAACTTGAAGAAAAGCAGGAAGAGATTAATTCCCAGAATGAGGAGCTAATGGCCCAGCGGGATGAACTGGAAAATACCAATCTTATACTGGTAGAACAAAAACGACAGATCCTTGAGCAGAACAAGGAACTTGATAAGCACCGTAACCAACTGGAGTCACTGGTGGAAGACCGCACCAGAGAGCTGATAGCGGCAAAGGAAAAAGCTGAGGAATCGGATAGACTAAAATCCTCTTTTCTGGCTAATCTGTCACACGAAATCAGAACTCCTTTAAATGCCATTCTCGGATTTTCATCTTTATTGGGTGAAAAGAATATTAACGACCAGGAGCGTGAAGATTATAATAGGATCGTCCAGAGCAGCAGCAATACATTGCTGGATTTAATAAGTGACATTCTGGATATTTCCAAAATTGAAGCCGGTCAACTGGTACTGGATCTCAGGGAGGTTTTACTTCAGCAAGTGATCGATGACATGACAGGAATCTTTGATATACTTATTCGACGTGAGGATATCGGATCGAATAAGCCTGTAAAATTAAAAGTTACGATTAAAAAGGAGATTTTGAATACAAGGATCATTACGGACAGGTTGAGGCTGGAGCAAATCCTGTCGAATCTTATAAGTAATGCCATTAAATTTACCAGACAAGGCTATATCGAGATCGGGTGCAGAAAGGTTTCCAAAGCGGAAATGCTGGAATTTTATGTAAAGGACACGGGTGTTGGTATTAAAGAAGAGCATCAGCAGGTGATATTCGAACGATTCAGGAAGGTTGAAGAGGACAGAAACAATTTGCACAGGGGTACGGGACTGGGACTAGCTATTTCTTCACAACTGATTAATTTACTGGGGGGATCGATCTACCTGACTTCCAAACAGAATGAAGGCTCAATATTTTATTTTACCATTCCCTTAATAAAATCCGATTCTGCCTATTTACCTGTAAGAAAGGTCAGGCATTCCGGGGATTTCCCCGATTTCAGACATTTCGCCATTCTGGTTGCAGAGGACGATCCTGCCAATTTCAATTATATAGAGAAATTACTGAATAAAGCCCACGCAAGAGTCATTCATGCCAGCAATGGCAAACAGGCTCTGCAAATATTGCAAAACAACCATGAGATAAAACTAATTCTCATGGACATTAAAATGCCGGAGATGGATGGAATTGAGACTTTGCATGAAATCAAGAAACTTGACAGGAGAATCCCGATAATAGCACAAACTGCTTATGCCCTGGCTGATGAAGTGGTGAAACTTAAAAGTGAGGGCTTCGATGAATACTTATCCAAACCTATTCAGCGGGAAAACTTATATGCTGTTATCAGCAAATACATCGTTTCTGCCCGGTGAATATTGTCATCTTCCAATACCAACACTTTTACTGTCACTTTCAATATTTGCCTCACGATTGCTCTTTTTGACATTCTTTCCTTTATTGAATTTATAGGAGTACATGAGCTGTATATAATACGAAACATCAAAACCAACAGTATTTTTTGCAAAGTATACCGGCGTATTTGTTTCGCTTTTCTGATAATCTATTTTCCTGGAGAAGGGTAACAAATAGAAGAATCCTAAACTATGATCCTTAATTTGCTTCTGGGCTCCGAATCCATATATGGCCATATTATATGTTTTGGTTTGGGCATCCATAGTTACGCCATTATAACTGAGGAATAGAAAAGCAGTGGTTTTTTTATCCTTTGTAAGGGGAGCATATGCATAGCCGGTAATACTATATGAAAAGTAATCTCTTGCCGGGATGAAGCTCGACTGGCTAGCAAACTCTTTAAAATGTCCTTTAAATATCCGTGCGTTAATATTTACAAACCACAGCATAGCATTAATACCACCGCCTACCTCATAACCGGTAAGCATGTTATATGGTTTCCTGAATATGGCCAGATTACTGTCAATGGGAGACTCAATGCTTAAATATCTCTGACCAATCCTGTCAGATAACAACTCGTAATAGAGGTGAGGTGAAAAATAATTACTCCCGAAGTTCCAGGTGTAAGTTACCTGCATGCGGTCGCGATACTCCGGTTTGAGATCAGGATTCCCCTGGGAAATGTCATAATTTGAACTTATCTTCCAGTAAGGATTCATATCATAAATGCCGGGGCGGTTAATACGGCGGTTATAGGTAAATTTTATGTTATGGGAAGAAGAAAACTTATATTGAAGATTGGCAGATGGTAACAGACAGTAATAGTGAGGAGAGGTTACCGAATCGGCTTTGATATTGCTGTCCTCGATCCTCAACATCGTCTGAAAACCGATTTTTTTCAGGTTAATCGTAATACCAGCATAAACCGAGTTCCTGTACTCCAGATATTTAAATAGATTATTTGTTATTTCATTATTTATCATAAAATCATAATGCAGGTTTTGATAATAAAACTGATAACCGGTCTCCAGTTTGGTTGTTAATCCGATTGGATGAACATAGTTCAGTTTGGTGGAAACATAATTTCGCTTATTATAATCTGACTCATCACGGACATAGGAATCAAGCAGGGTAACGGGACTGTAATCATACCTTGTATTGGAAAAGCCATTTCGGGTATCCGATATGAAAGAGTAAAAGGTAATTTCCGCCGTAAATTCCTGTATAGCTTTTTTAAAGTCTCTTTTATAAAAAAGTGAAACATTATACTCATCACTTTTCAGATTTTCGGTTGACGCCGACCTGAGCGTATTTTCGATAGATCCGCTTTTGGAAAGATCGGCATGGCTTACCATATCGACTGACTGACTTATTGGCTTGTAGTTAAAATTTAAACTCAGGCTGTTCTTATCGTTCATATAATAGTCGAATCCACTGTTAATGGATGTGCTGGTTATTTTAATCCCACCACTTCCAATCATGTTGCTTAAGGAATCGAGTGTCTTAAACTGGGTATAATTAGTTGAATAGATATTCAGATTCTGCTGGAAAACAAGACCGGTAGCATAAAACGTGATTTTTCCAAGTGAATAGTCAATACTGGCCGTAGCAATGGTGGTAGGTTTTTTAATTGGCTTGATATATGCACCGATATTGCCATTCATGCCATATCTCGCTTCTTTCTTCAGTATAATATTAATTACCCCGTCGATATTGCCTTCGTATTTACCTGAAGGATTACTGATAATTTCTATACTTTCAATATCGGAGGGCAGTAGCTTTGCCAGAAACTCTTTATCACGTTGCCTGCCATCAACCTGGATAATAAAATTCGTGCTTCCATTTAGGGTTACATTGTTCTGAAAATCAACATTTACCTGTGGTATTTTTTTCAGAATATCGTAGCCGTTGATCGATGATTGGGCTACCTGTGATGGTATGGCATAAACCGTACGGTCGACCAGTTCTCTACCCTTTAGACGATCAGCTGTGACGGTTACCTCGGCTATGTTCTGTGCGATCTCAGCCAAAAATATAGTATCAACTACTATCTCCTTACTACCTTCTCCGACTTCAACATTTTTATTGCCGTTTCCATATCCAACATAGCTTGCTTTAATCAAGTAATTGCCCGGTTTAACCTTTTCAAACGCATATCCGCCATCAGACAAGGTTATTACTCCTGTTACAATGGCGGAATCAGGAAGTTGGAGCAAACCAACAGATGCGAATTGTACAGGAGACTTATCCTTTTCAGTCACCACCCTGCCTTTTATGGTTTGTGCCTGATTAGCGACTGAAAGGGACATCAATAAGATTACAATAAAATTTCTCATTTTTTTAATTTTAATGGAGTCATTGCAAAAGAATGTTTTGAGTGCTGAATGGATGCTCAGACTTCCTCAAGTATTTGTATTATTTTAGGTAACTGGTTTTTTTAATCCATTTAAGGCAATGCTAAAACCTTCGAACTACTGTCGATTTCCAATGGTATCTGCATATTAACTCCTGGTGCCGACACATTCAGACTCCCGGTAATATGATTTTTTTCCGTGCTTTTCATTAACAGACCAGTCCCGGCATCCACAAGCATCTCGGATTTACTTATACCTTTTATTTCACCATATGTAATTCTGGCACCTCCATACTCCATTGGACCAGCATTTTCCGAAGCTCTGATATTTGCTTCTGCGACAATACTGGCCTTATTACCTTGTATATCAGTGAGTAAATAATTGGTTGTTATGTCGAGTGCCATACCGCCGGAATTGGTGGCCTGGAAAATCTCCCATTTATCACCTTTTGAAACCTGCCGGCCCGGTAAATAGTAGGTTAATGATTCAACCATAGTCTTTAATGCCTTGTCACTGACCATATTTTTTATCTGAGTTTTAACCACAGCAGCGGTTTGGCCTGTAATCAGACTTGTATCCTTCAGGATTATATCCGACAGCATTTTTGTGTTTATCAGTTCAACAACCCTACCTGAATAGTCCATTTTTAAGAAAAGTCCGTTTTTGCTCAGGCGGTTCATAATACACGACATAACATCGGACATACTGGATGACTGAATGTTTCCTTCGCTGGTTGAATTAATATTGGTGGTCACCCCCATTGCATTTGTCTGGGTGATTATTGTATCAAAACGAACCTCAGCGATAATGAATTCAGGTGTTGCATCCATCATCTTCAATGACATGGTTGAATTGGTTTTAGCATTTGTGTTTTGCTGTATGCCATTAACTGTTTGTGAGATGTTTTGTTCTGAAACTGATTTGAATCTGTAGGCCTTATTCTTTTCGAGATTATATTTCAGTTCAGCACTGTTCTGGGACATTAGCGACGTACCAGAAAGAATGAAAGCGAATGAAAGCAAGATTGTTCTCATAGCTGGTTATTTAATGGGGTTGGTTATTAAAAAACTGGATGTAAATGTAAATTAATTATCAGTTGGTGTGTAAAGTTTATCGGTAAACAACGGAAAATTTCTGCTGAATGGAACAATCGGGGAGGCAGAAAGCAGAAATCTTATGGGAACGACATGCTTAAGTATTCAATAAAAAACCCCGGATATTTTCAAGGGTATCGGGTGGAAGACCGGACTCGAACCGGCGACCTCCAGAGCCACAATCTGGCGCTCTAACCAACTGAGCTACGACCACCATTTAGGGAGGGCAAATTTAATGATCTTTTCATGTTTTTAAAATAATTGGTTGAAAAAAAACCATGATCTAACCGGCAACATTTCAGGATTTTGAGATATTTATCAGGATTTAAATACAGAAAGTATGCTATTTTTATCCGCAATATCATTCCTTGGTTTGCATGAAAACGCTTGAACAGTATTTTGAACCCTTCAGAAAACAAATTATCGGTAGAAATTCATATTTCAGGTCACCTTACGGAAAAAAAAAGATCCGTTATTATGACTGGGTTGCCAGCGGCAGATTGTATAAACCAATTGAAGACAAGATCAGTAAAGTTCTTGGGCCATTTGTAGGAAATACACATACTGAAACCAATGAGACAGGTACCCGGATGACACGCTGTTACCAGTATGCACATGAGTATATTAAAAAACATGTGCATGCCGGTCACAACGACGTGATTATCACCGCCGGATCGGGAATGACCACGGTAGTGAACAAATTGCAGCGTATCTTGAGTTTACGCACCAGTAACAAACGGGTAAAGAACGACTGTGTTGATATCTGTGACCGTCCCGTGGTTTTTATAACACACATGGAACACCATTCCAATCAAACCTCCTGGTATGAAACCATGGCTGATGTGGTAATGATACCCCCTTCCGGATCACTGCTGGTTGACCTGGAAGCTTTACGCAGAGCTCTGGAGGATCATCGGGACCGAAAATTTAAAATAGGAGCCTTTACCGCCTGCTCCAATGTAACAGGAATAATCTCTCCTTATCAGGAAATGGCCAGGATTATGCACGAGCACCAGGGACTATGTTTTGTTGATTTTGCCGCGTCGGCTCCTTATGTTGACATCGATATGCACCCTGCAGATTCCCTGCAAAAGCTGGATGCCATTTATTTTTCACCTCATAAATTTCTGGGAGGGCCAGGATCATCCGGTGTCCTGATCTTTGACTCATCACTCTATCATTCAGATATACCGGATGATCCTGGAGGAGGAACAGTTGACTGGACCAATCCCTGGGGAGAATATAAATATGTTGATGATATCGAATCGCGCGAAGACGGTGGTACACCAGGATTTCTTCAGGCTATCAGGGCAGCTTTGGCCATTGAAGTGAAGGAAAAAATGGGTGTTCCGCAAATCATGCGCCGTGAAGAAGAGCTGGTGGTTCTGGCCATGAAAGGCCTCCGGGAGATTCCGGGAATTAAAATTCTTGCAGGCAACGCAGAACATAGGTTAGGGATCATTTCCTTTTATCACCCGGAAATACATTTCAACCTGATTGTTAAACTGATGAGCGACCGATATGGAATTCAGGTAAGAGGAGGCTGTGCCTGTGCGGGTACATACGGTCATTTTCTGCTTGATGTTGGTTATGACCGCTCACATCAGATCACAGACAGGATCAATCATGGCGACCTGTCGGAGAAGCCCGGCTGGGTCAGGATCTCCCTTCATCCTGTAATGAAAGATGCTGATATAAAGTATTTCCTGAATGCCCTAAAAGAAATAGTAAGCTACTACAGCGAATGGAAAAAAGACTATATTTATAATCCGAAAAAAAATGAATTCGAACACCGCTCCCTCAACGGAGTTCAGCCAGATTGGATTAAAGCATGGTTTAAATTGTAAATATATGGAGCCCATCGAAGTAAAGGATAAGAAAACGACCAGGGATTTTCTGGAAATACCCAAAATTTTATACAAAGATGATCCAAACTGGGCATGTCCGCTTGACATGGAAATAGAAAATACTTTTAATCCGCTCAAAAACTCCTGCTTTAAGCACGGCGATGCACGCTGGTGGATTATTAAAAATGAAAGCGGCAGTCCTGTTGGGCGAATTGCAGCTTTTTATGATAAGAATAAGATGCATCACAACCCACAACCCACAGGTGGCATAGGCTTTTTTGAATGCATTAACGATCAATCCGTTGCCCATAAACTGTTCGATACTGCAAAAAACTGGCTAACCTCACAAGGTATAGAGGCAATGGATGGACCCATCAACTTTGGAGAGAACTTTGTGAACTGGGGTTTACTGGTTGATGGATTCAAACATCAGGGTTACGGAATGCCCTATAATTTTCCCTATTACCGGGAGCTTTTCGAAACATACGGGTTTATAACCTATTTCGAGCAGTATAGTTTTCATGATCTCTTCGGCCGCCCGTATCCAGTTCAAATGCGGAGTTTCGGCGAACGGTTCTGGAAGAAGCCGGAATACTCATTCAGGCATTTCGAAATGAAACATGCCAGGAAGTATTTACAGGAGCTCGTAATGATGTACAACAAAATATGGGCCGATTTTCTGGAGAGTTATACCCCGCTGCAATTCGAGGATCTCTACCAGATTTTTCAGGATGCCAGGGCCATACTGAATGAGAAGTTTATCTGGTATGCCTACTATAAGGGTGAACCGATTGGATTCTTGATCGTTTTTCCCGACATGAACCAGGTTTTCAAAAAGTTAAAAAATGGAAGACTGAACCTGTGGAACATAATCAGATTGCTTTATTATAAAAAACGTGCCATTACCCGCGGCCGTTTACTGATTTCAGGGGTAATCCCGGAGTTTCAGCGTACCGGCGTGGTGGGTGGCATTTACCTGAAACTTACTGATGCCATGCGGGAAAGCGGTATGACAGAGTTGGAATTATCGTGGGTTGGAGATTATAATCTTACCGTTAATCATATGTATAGTCAGTTTGGTGCCACAAAGGAGAAAACACATATTACTTACAGATACCTGTTCGATCGAAATGCTCCGCACCAAAGATTTGCTAACCTGAGCAACAAGTTTTCGAAGGAGAGGAAAAAGAGTTAGATATATTTTGTTGTTAACAAAGTAATGTTTAATTTTGCAACCCGTCTTGCAATTGTTTGATTAAAGATTATTGATATGAAAAAAGGAATACATCCGGAAAGTTACAGGCTTGTGGCCTTCAGGGACATGTCGAACGGTTATACTTTCCTTACCAGATCTACCGCAGCATCAAAAGAAACCGTTAAGCTGGAGGACGGCCAGGAATACCCGCTTATTAAACTGGAGATCTCAAATACATCCCATCCGTTTTATACCGGTAAGATGAAACTAGTTGATACAGCAGGTCGCGTAGATAAATTCATGAACAGGTACAAGAGTCATCTCGACAAGAAGAAAAAATAGACAGGTAAATCCTGTCAAAATTATCAGGCTCCGTTTGCATTTTATTGAAAACGGAGCTTTTTTTTATCTGCCGGTTGACCTCAAATAACGGGATGCTCCGCCCACATAAAATACAACAGGATTGCCTGTCAAAGACTATAAAATAATTAAGTATATTTACATACCACTGAAGTTAAAACTATGTCAGGCCTACAACAAAATTTTGTCCTTTTTGATGACCTTCAACGCGATCATCTTTTGCCATTTACCTTTACCAGGCCTGTGGCTGAAATCCGGCTGGGTATCCTCACAATCAGGGAGAAATGGGAAAAATGGACAGGTAACCGGTTTTCCTATTTTACGCAGGATTACCTGCAAGCGAAATACCCGCTGGTGACTGGCGATGAAAACATCATTATCAACGGATCGGTGACGCCAAATTCAGCCCTGGTATCAGAGATCCTTGAGCTTAACTGTGGTGAGTTGCTGATGAAGGATAATCTTCTGATTGCCGGATGTATTGACCGGCTGTCAATGGAAGCATTTGCCATGCAGGTTCCGGAAGGATGTACCGTTAAACCTGTAAGGTCGGATTTTCTGCGTATTTCCAGGCTCTGGCAGATATTTGGTTTGAACGGGGAGGAATTGTGTTCCGATTTTAAACTGATGACCTCAGGTCGCGAATCCTTGCCAGTGAGCCCTGCGAATAACCTGATCAGTCCGGAGAATATTTTTGTGGAAGAGGGCGCAAATCTTCAGTGTGTTACCATAAATGCAGGTACTGGACCGGTTTATATTGGCAGGAACGCGAAGATTATGGAAGGGTCACTTATACGTGGTCCCCTTGCTTTATGTGAAGGAAGCACCATTAAGATGGGGGCCAGAATATATGGGCCAACCACAATAGGTCCTTTTTCCAAGGTAGGTGGTGAGATCACCAACTCGGTTTTCATGAGCTTTTCGAAGAAGGTGCATGATGGATACATGGGTAATTCAGTGGTTGGTGAATGGTGTAATATTGGCGCAGGTTCCAATACTTCAAACCTGAAGAACAATTACACCCTGGTAAAGGTATGGAACTATGCTCTTGGAAGGGAAGAAGATACCGGTCTGCAATTTTGCGGATTGTTTATGGGTGATTACTCACGGTGCGGGATTAATACCATGTTTAACACCGGAACGGTTGTGGGAGTGTCGGCAAATATCTACGGATCAGGTTATCCGGGTAGTTTTATTCCTTCCTTTTCCTGGGGAGGAGCCGCAGGATTTGAAACCTACAGATTGGGGAAAGCGCTTGAAACCATTCAAACAGTGCTTTCTTTAAATGAACTGGAAATTGCTGAAACTGACCGGCAAATCATCAATCGTGTTTTTGCATTAACGGGACGTTATCGCAAATTGGTCTGATGATATATTACAATAACCTGGATTTCGTTTTAATGGCATGAAGATTGTCTTTCATGATGGGAACAATTTAATCGGCTTATAGCTGACATTTTGTCTTTTGTTTTGTTATTTTCTCAGTGGATCAATTGTTTATGAGTAAACCGCAAGTTAAGAAGAGGAACGAAATTTTCCTGTCATCCCCTGTAAATGAGGATACCGACTTCATTCCATTGATTTCAGATGAGGATGAAGAGAGTATAACAACTACCCAGGTTCCGGAAACTTTACCTATTCTGCCACTGCGAAACACGGTGCTTTTCCCGGGAGTCATCATACCCATCACGGTTGGCCGGGACAAGTCAATGAAACTGGTCAGGGATATTTATCAGAAGACTAAAATCATAGGGACGGTTGCGCAAAAAGATTCCAACATTGATGAGCCGGGACCGGATGAATTGTATAAAGTGGGGACTGTTGCACAACTGCTCAGAATACTGGAAATGCCTGACGGCAGTACATCCGTCATCATTCAGGGTAAAAAACGATTCAGCGTTGATGAAGTTGTATCATCTGAACCTTATTATATTGCGCGTGTAAGTGCACTGGAAGATATAAAACCACGCAGAAAAGATCATGAATTTGAAGCCATCGTGGGTTCATTGAAGGATTTATCACTCAAGATCATCAAGCTTTCCAGCAATATTCCCCCTGAAACTTCCTTCGCTGTAAAAAATATTGAAAGTTCTGCCTTTCTGATCAATTTCATCAGTTCCAACAGTGATATCAGGATGCATGAGAAACAGCATTTATTGGACCAGAGCAACCTTAAGAAAAGAGCCACTGCACTCTTGCAGTATCTGGCCCGCGAAGTTCAGATGCTGGAGCTGAAACATGATATTCAGACCAAGGTCAAGATTGATATGGACCAGCAGCAGCGAGAGTATTTCCTGCATCAGCAATTGAAAACTATTCAGGATGAGCTGGGAGGCAATCCCCTTGAGCAGGAAATAGAAGAATTAAAGGCCCGTGCTAAAAAGAAAAAATGGGGTAAGGAGACAGGGGCTATGTTTATCAAGGAGGCGGAAAAGCTGAGCCGCCTTAATCCGGCTACCGGGGAATACTCGGTTCAGCTCAATTATTTGCAGACTCTGCTTGAACTGCCCTGGAATGAATATACAAAGGATAACTTCGACCTGATACGGGCACAGAAAATTCTGGATAAAGATCACTTTGGTCTGGAGAAGGTCAAGGACAGAATTATTGAACATCTCGCTGTACTGAAGCTGAAGGGTGATATGAAATCACCCATCATTTGCCTGTATGGTCCACCGGGGGTTGGGAAAACTTCCTTGGGTAGGTCGGTAGCCAAGGCCCTTAACCGGAGGTATATCAGGATGTCACTGGGCGGTTTACATGATGAGGCCGAAATACGTGGTCACCGCAAAACATACATTGGTGCCATGCCTGGCAGGATCATTCAGAGTATTAAAAAGATTAAATCGTCCAACCCGGTGTTTGTACTCGATGAAGTTGACAAGGTTGGCAGAGATTTTCATGGCGATCCGGCTTCTGCCCTGTTGGAAGTCCTTGATCCTGAGCAAAACAGTAATTTCTATGATAATTTTATAGAGCTGGAATATGATTTATCCAGGGTTCTGTTTATTACCACAGCCAATACCACCAGCACCATTAATCCGGCATTGCTCGACCGGATGGAACTTATCAATGTGAGCGGATATATCGTTGAGGAAAAGGTTGAAATTGCCCGAAAACATCTGGTTCCTAAAGAGCTCAGAAATCACGGGCTGCCATCGGGTGCAGTTACGTTATCAAAAAAAATGCTGGAACATCTGGTAGAAAATTATACCCGTGAATCAGGTGTTCGTGAGCTGGATAAAACGCTTGCCAAACTTATCAGGGTTATTACCAGGAAGGTTGCCATGGAGGAGAAATATAACAAGAGCCTGAAAGTTAGAGATATAGAAGCCATCCTGGGAGCTCCCAGGTATCTGAACGATAAGTATCAGGGAAATGAAATTGCCGGTGTGGTTACCGGCCTGGCATGGACTGCCACCGGCGGTGAAATTCTGTTTGTTGAAACCAGCCTGAGCAAAGGGAAAGGTAATCTTACCCTTACCGGCAATCTGGGAGACGTCATGAAAGAATCAGCAATAATTGCACTGGAATATATCAAATCACATAACGATGTGCTTGATCTGGTCCCAGAGGTATTTGAGAATTGGAATATTCATGTACACGTTCCTGAAGGGGCAATTCCCAAGGACGGACCCTCGGCAGGCATAACCATGGCTACTTCCATAGCTTCGGCCATAACCCAGCGAAAAGTCAAAAAACAGGTGGCCATGACTGGTGAGATAACACTGCGGGGAAAGGTATTACCGGTTGGGGGCATTAAGGAGAAAATACTGGCAGCCAAACGTGCCAACCTGAAAGACATCATCATTTCGGAGGAGAACCGGAAGGATATCCAGGAGATCAATGAAATATACCTCAAAGGATTAACATTCCATTATGTGAGTAATATCATGCAGGTATTTGATCTGGCACTTTTAAAGGACAAAGTGAATAATCCGGTTATAATTGCCTAATACCGATTTGAAACTGCATTTTACCGATTTCAGTTTTGATTTTCGACGGACCTGCCCTTATTTTACACTAAATTTTAAAAATATATGAGAATGGCACCAGGATTATTTTGGGGTGTATTGCTCGTCCTGATCGGATTGGCATTCATCTTTCGTGTGGTTTTTGACGTAAACCTTTTTGGCGTTCTTTTCGCTATATTCCTGATCTTTATCGGCGTTAGCATGCTTGTTGGAAAACCCTGGATGTTTCATCATCCTAGAAGGGAGGGTGATACCATCTTTGAAGACCGGAAAGTCCTCGATCAGCCGCGTGATAATTCCGAATATAATGTCATATTCGGCCAATCGGTGTATGATTTCAGGAATATTCAGTTCCCGGATAACGAACCAATCAGAATTAAGATTAATACAGTATTTGGCAATTCTGTAGTCCTGATTAACAGAAATACTCCTGTGAAGATTAAGTCTGACGCTGTATTTGCCGGGTCTACCATGCCCGATGGTAATACTGTGGCATTCGGCAGTATTCAGTATGCAACCGACACCTTTGCCGTAGCGCTTAATCACCT
>Ga0299915_10000141_pt1 | contig 53622 bp, 55 predicted proteins | sample RVTome_13_FD_200263 | JGI IMG/M metagenome (GOLD analysis project Ga0299915, IMG submission 200263) | Soil microbial communities from uranium-contaminated site in the Upper Colorado River Basin, Wyoming, United States - RVT92D227 (version 2) ...
TGTGGAGGCCCTCCAATGGCAAGTGGTATATCCAGGGTCAGTCAGCAATCGCATGGGGTGTCTCAACGGATATCCCGGTGCCAGGTGACTATGATGGCGATGGTGATACAGGCATCGCGGTGTGGCGGCCTTCCAATGGCAAGTGGTACATCCAGGGTATGTCATCGACCCAATGGGGTGTTTCCACTGATTGGCCTGTGGCGCAGAACATCTGGATTTTGAAGCAAACCGGGCTGATCCCGTAACAGGGGCATAACAGCTCATTCATTCGTTCGGAGGGGGCTTCCTGTCTTTGTGGCAAGAGGCCCCTGCTTTTTTCTGTGGGGGTGGGGGCATTTGGAGGGGGATCTTTAGCCTGGCAGCGGTGTACGTTTTTTTGCGGGCACACATGAGGAATTTCCTCATTGACTTTGTCTTTATCGTGTGAATAGATATCACAAGCAACCCACCTGATTCTTGGAAACATTGCCATAAACCAGTAACCTTCGAGGAGTCGGGGATGAGAGCAAGGGCTTTCCAGAAGGTGGTACCAAGGGCCTCCAGCGATGATGGTATATATCCTCAGGAGGCCTTTTTGCATTTTTTTCCTTAGAGAGAGGAAAAGGGGAAAGGAGGGAAGGTTATGAAGAAGGCATTATGGTTGGTTCTTTGTTTGCTGGCCTTTCTGGCAGGGGGGGCCTGGGGGGTGCCGCCAACGGTAGTGTACTGTGTTGATCCCGGTGGGGGTGGAGACTATACAGACCTCCAGACGGGCTTAACCGCTGCCCAGTCCAATACCGAATGGACTATCATCCATGTCGTCCAGGGGACCTATACGGGAAACTTCTACTATAGCTCGACTGCAGGCTATGGCATCACCTTGGAGGGGGGCTACGAGTCAGGGTGTGCGAGCAGGGAGGTGAACCCCGCCAACACGGTCCTGAATGGCGTAGGTCCCGGCAGCGGGAGCGTGCTGCATCTCGCTAATTCCGCTGGTGGCTCTATCTTTGTAGAGGGGTTTACCATTCAAGGTGGCCATACTCTGAGCGACGGCGGCGGGGTCTATGCCTCTTCGTATTCACCTTCAGGCACGTCAGGCACCGTCACACTCACCAACAACACCATCACGGGAAACACCGCTGGTTACGGCGGGGGGGTCTATGCCTCTTCCAATTCGAATTCAGGGACGGTAGGCGATGTCACCCTGCTCAATAACATCATCCAAGGAAACAGCGCGACGAGTGTGGGGGGCGGGGTCTATGCCGGATCGCAATCAGGCAGTGATACGGCAGGTACTGTCACCCTGCGGAACAACATTGTCACGGGAAACACCGCGACGGGTAATGCGGCCGGGGTCTATGCCTCTTCTTATTCAAGTTCAGGGACCGCCGGCGATGTCACCCTCGTCAATAACATCATCGCGGGAAATACCGGAGGTGGTAATTATGGCGGCGGGGTCCTTGCCTCTTCAGCTTCGGGCGCATTTTCAGGAGGCACGGTCACCCTGCTCAACAACACCATCACCGGGAATAGCGCCTCTGAAGCGTCCGGAAACGGCGGCGGGCTTTATTTTTCCGGCGATGGTAACACCCTCCAGTGCTATAACAACATCATCTGGGGGAATGCCGCCACGACGGCGGATGATATTTTTTTGGCTGGTAGTGGCACTGAGACTCGGTATGGCTACAACAACGACTATCATGAAATCTACGGCAGCTGGACTGGCGGGTCTGGCGGCAATACCGATGTCGATCCCCTCTTTGTAAACGCTGGCGCTGGTGACTACCACCTGCGCCCTGGCTCCGACTGCATCGATGCGGGGCACAATACCCCTCCTGGTGGTCTCCCTGCCACTGACTTCGAGGGTGATGATCGGGTCATTGATGGTGATAACAATGGCACAGCTACCGTGGATATGGGGGCGGATGAGAATACGGGTTATGCGGCACCCTGTGATTTTGATGGCGATGGTGATTCAGACATCGGGGTGTGGCGACCTTCCAATGGCAAGTGGCTTATCCAGGGCCAGTCGGCAATCGCCTGGGGTGTTTCCACGGATTGCCCGGTGCCTGGAGACTATGACGGGGATGGTGATACAGGCATCGCGGTGTGGCGTCCTGCCAATGGCAAGTGGTACATCCAGGGTCAGTCGGCAGTCGCCTGGGGTGTTTCCACGGATTGCCCGGTGCCTGGTGACTATGATGGGGATGGGACCACGGAGATAGGGGTGTGGCGTCCTTCCGATGGCAGGTGGTATATCCAGGGTATGTCATCGACACCATGGGGTGTTTCAACGGATATCCCGGTGCCTGGTGACTATGATGGGGATGGGACCACGGAGATAGGGGTGTGGCGTCCCTCCAATGGGAAATGGTATATCCAGGGTCAGCCGGCAATCGCCTGGGGTGTCTCAACGGATATCCCGGTGCCAGGTGACTATGATGGCGATGGGACCACGGAGATCGCGGTGTGGCGTCCTTCCGATGGCAAGTGGTATATCCAGGGTCAGTCGGCAATCGCATGGGGTGTCTCAACGGATATCCCGGTGCCTGGTGACTATGATGGGGATGGTGATGCAGGCATCGCGGTGTGGCGTCCTTCCAATGGCAAGTGGTACATCCAGGGTCAGTCGGCAATCGCCTGGGGTGTCTCCACTGATTGGCCCTTGGCGCAGAACATCTGGATTTTGAAGCAAACCGGGCTAATTCCGTAACTAATGATAGAGCAGCTCTGTAATGGGCTATGAGGGGGCTTCCTGTCTTCCTGGCAGGAAGCCCCTTTTGCTCTGTGGCGGGGGTGATTATGTGAGGTGTCAGGGGGAGGGGGTCCGATTATCTGATTTGTGATATCTTAATACTTGATAATAGGGGAAGGTCGTAAGCCGCTTCTTTGCTCAAATTGACATACAAAGAAGGGCTGGCCACTAGCGGCTAGCCCTTTCGCATCCCTGAAGCGTTCACGAGGATTTGAACCTCGGATTATCCCCTGGTACAGGGTATGAAGTAGATTATGGGTGCTTCATAAGGGATAACTTATCTGGAATGCCGCGTCTCGCCACGTCCCCCTGTTCATCCCTAAACCAGGAGGGGGTACGCGGCACCATCGTCCCTTTTTTAGCCTTGACAAAAAAGGGGAGATATATATACTTATGTGCTTAAATTCGGTGGTCATGCACATCTTGCCGGGGAAGCACTAACTAACGGGAGTTCCCACCACTCAGATGAAGGTCACATGGGAAGACATCCCTCCCGAAGGGAGGAAGATATCTGTGGATCAACTGTCCCTTGTCGGCCTGCAAGGCCCTCACGGGGAGGAGGAGCAGGAGATGAGGTTGGCTCAGGCGGCAGAGGGGGACTTATTTCTCCAGCGCACCTCCCAGGGCATCGAGGTCAAGGGGCGCATCAGGGCAGCGGTTGCTCTCCCCTGCGCACGATGTCTGAAGGAATGTGCCGTCCCCATCGTATCGGAGTTTAAGGAATACTTTATCTTGCCGAGATATGCCCCCCACGAGGAGGATAAAGAGCTCCTACACGACGACCTGGATATCAGTTTTTTGCCGGAGGAGGGGATTGAGCTCAGGGATGTCGTAGAGGAGCAGATATGGCTCAACATCCCTCTGAAGCCCCTCTGCCATGATAGATGTAAGGGGTTGTGCAGCATATGCGGGGCAGATCTCAATAGCGGAGAATGCGGGTGTGATCGCCACTACAGCGACCCCCGGTTTGCCGCGTTAAAAAGTTTCAAACCGAACCTAAACCAGGGGAGAAGATAATGGGCGTTCCTAAGAAAAAAACTTCCAAGACGAGACGCGATAAGAGAAGAAGCCATGACAGCTTGACTTCTCGCAGCCTGTCGCTCTGTCCTCAATGTCATGAGCCGAAGCTGCCCCACCGGGTTTGTCCCCATTGCGGTACCTATAAAGGTAAGGAAATCGTAGAGGTAGGGGAAGTCTAACCCTGCCCGGTGACGGATTAAAGGGATGAGACCAATGAAGGTTGCAGTTGATGCTATGGGCGGTGATCATGCCCCCCAGGCCATTGTAGAAGGGGCTATGCAGGCGGCCAAGAAGCAGGACCTGGATGAGGTGATCTTGGTCGGTGATCAGGTGTTGATAGAGAGGGAACTGGCCAAACACCACTGGTCGGGGTCGAACGTGACTATCGTCCATACGCCTCAAGCGGTACAGATGCATGAGTTGCCGTCACGGGTCCTCCGCGCCAAGCACGACACATCGATCAGCGTGGCGATGGACCTGATGAAGGACGGCGCGTGCGATGCGGTGGTGACGGCCGGCAACTCCGGGGCGGCCATGGCCATCGGCATGTGGAAGATGAAGAAGTTGGAGGGGGTGGAACGACCGGCCCTGGCCGGCATTCATCCCACCCTCAACGGGGCTTCCGTTCTGATAGATGCCGGCGGCAATGTGGACTGCAAGCCGATCCATCTGGTGCAGTTCGCCATTATGGGGGAGATTTACGCCCGGTTTGTCTTGGACAAGGAGCGTCCGCACGTCGGCCTCTTGAGCAACGGCAGGGAGGACAGCAAGGGGAATGAGCTCACCAAGAAGGTCCACGCCATCCTGAAGAAGAGCAGTTTGAACTATTTCGGGTATGTCGAAGGGACAGACATCTCCAGCGGCATCGTCGATGTCATCGTGTGCGACGGTTTTGTGGGGAATGTGGCCTTGAAGAGCAGCGAGGGGATCGCAGACTCCATGAGCGCCATGTTAAGGGCAGCGACGCGCAAGAGCCTGTGGGCCAGGATCGGGTATTTCTTTATGAGACAGGTCCAGGAGGGCATTAGGCGCCGTATCGATTACTCCGAATATGGAGGGGTCCCGCTCTTGGGCATCAACGGGACCTGCTTTATCTGCCACGGGCACTCCTCCCCCAAGGCCATCAAAAACGCCATCAGGGCCGCCTCCGAGTATGTGCGCAGTGATATCAACCGGCTTTTGCTCGATGCCCTGCGCGAGAGCCAAGACCTGAAGCGGTTTGGCACGGAGACCGCCTCCCGGCTATGGGCCGAGCCCAAGGGAAAGGTGATGAACTGAGATGTGTGGTGAGGGGGTGTATACGTGGACTATTTTTTGACCGAAGAGCAGCGGATGCTCAAGGAACTCGCCCGGAAGATAGCCGACGAAAAGGTGATGCCGGTACGGGCGGAGTTGGACGAGAAGGAAGAATTCCCGTGGGCAATGATGCATATCTGCGCGGAGGCGGGGCTCTTCGGGGTCTCGTTGCCCGAGGAATACGGCGGTTTTGGCGGGGGGGTGTTTGAAAACTGCGTGGTGATAGAGGAGCTGAGCAGGGCCTGTATCGGTGTATCGGTCAGCTTTGCCGGCAGCGGGTTGGGGGCCTATCCCATCGTGCTCCACGGCACCGAGGAGCAGAAGAAAAGGTATCTGCCGGAGATAGCCAGCGGAAAGAGACTAGCCGCCTTTGGCGCCACCGAGGCCAATGCCGGCAGCGACGTAGCCGGCATGCAGACCACGGCGCAAAAAGATGGTGACGGGTATATCCTCAACGGGACCAAGCAGTGGATCACCAACGGCGGGGAGGCGGAGATCTACTCCGTCTTCGCCGTTACGGATAAGAAGAGGGGGCCGCGGGGGATCAGCGGTTTTATCGTGGAAAAGGGGACCGAAGGTTTCTCTTTCGGCAAGAAGGAAAAGAAGTTGGGGATCCGCACCTCGGCTACCCGGGAATTGGTCTTTGAGGATTGCAGGATTCCCAAGGAAAACCTCATCGGGGGCCGTGAGGGCATCGGCCTCATCATGATCCTGAAGACCTTTGATATGTCCCGCCCGAGCATTGGTTCCCAAGCCGTGGGGCTTGCCCAAGGCGCCTTTGAGACGGCGGCTCGGTACACCCGGGAGCGCGTCCAGTTCGGGCACAAGATCATCTCCTTCCAGGCCGTCCAGCACATCCTCGCCGATATGGCCACCCAGATCGAGGCAGCCCGCGCCCTGGTCTACGCCGTGGCCAAGTATATCGACAGCAATCCCCGCAGTTTCAGCAAGGAGTCGGCCATGAGTAAGCTCTTCCCGAGCGACATGGCCATGCAGGTGACGGTTGATGCCGTGCAGGTCCTGGGGGGCTATGGATATATGAGGGATTTTCCGGTGGAGAAGATGATGCGGGATGCCAAGATCCTCCAGATCTACGAGGGGACCAGCCAGATCCAGCGCAACAACATCGCCATGGAGCTCATCAAGGATATCGCCAGCGGGAGGATCTAATGGGTAAGACGGCCTTCATCTTCCCAGGGCAGGGCTCTCAGTATGCGGGGATGGGCAAGGAGCTCGCCGAGCGCTTCCCCGTGGCCCGGGAGACCTTTGCCGAGGCCAACGAGGCCCTGGGGTTTGACCTTAAGAGCCTCTGCTTTAACGGTCCAGAGGAAGAGTTAAAGCTGACGGCCAATACCCAGCCCTGTATCCTGACCGTAAGCATTGCGGCCTTGCGGGTCCTCATGGCGGAGAAGGGGTGGAAGGCCGACTATCTCGCCGGTCACAGCCTCGGGGAATTCAGCGCCCTGGTGGCTGCCGAGGCCATGAGCTTTGGTGATGCCGTCAGGATGGTGAGGATGCGCGGGCAGTTTATGCAGGAGGCGGTCCCCGTGGGCGCAGGGGGGATGGCGGCTGTCCTGGGGCTCGCGCGTGAGCAGGTGGAGGAGCTCTGCCGGCAGGCAGCGCAGGGAGAGGTTTTGACCCCTGCCAATTTCAACTCACCCGGCCAAATCGTGATCTCCGGCAACCAGAAGGCCGTTGAGCGGGCGATTGCCTTAGCAGGGGGGATGGGGGCGAAGAGGGCCGTGCCCCTGCCGGTGAGCGCCCCGTTTCATTCGCCCCTTATGGAGCCGGCTGGTCGGCGGCTGGGGGCGGAGCTGGCCAGGATAGAGATCCATGACCTTAAGGCCCCGGTGGTGACCAATGTCGAGGCCGAGCCCAATATCTCGAAGGAGCGGGTGCGGGATCTTTTAATCAGGCAGGTAAGCAGCCCGGTGAGGTGGGAGGATTCGATGAACCGGATGATCCAGTTGGGGACCGTGCGGTTTACGGAGATAGGGCCGGGCACGGTGCTCTTGGGCTTGCTGCGCCGCATCGATGGGACCAGGGAGATGTTTCACCTGGAGGACCTGGCGAGCCTGGGGCAGTTAAAAGGTGCTTGAAAACCCTCGCCTCACCTGATAGGTTAGGGGAGAAAAATTAACAAGAAAAAGGAGGTAGAACTCAATGTCTCTCGAGGCAAAGTTGAAAGAACTGATTGTGCAGCAGCTCGGGGTTAGCGAGAGCGAGGTTGTTCCCGAGGCCAAGTTTATCGATGATTTAGGTGCCGATTCCCTGGACCTGGTGGAACTGGTCATGGCATTGGAGGATGAGTACGGGATAGAGATACCCGATGAGGATGCCGAGAAGATCGTGACTGTCGGCGATGCCTTAAAGTACATCCAGGAGCATGTTTAAACGAGAGGGGGAAGCTATTTCCCCCTCCCTCATCTCCTCTGCTCTTTTGTGCAGTTCCACAACAGGTTCTTACTCCCTCGAGATCGGACGAGGGAAAACCACAGAGATTGAGGTGATAGCTTGAGCAGACGGGTAGTCGTTACGGGGGTTGGCCTCGTGATTCCGCTCGGGATCGGCATCGATCCTGTCTGGGCGAAGGTATGCGAGGGGGTCTCCGGCGCCGGCCCCATAACGAAGTTCGATGCCACGGATTTTGAGACCAAGATCGCGGCCGAGGTAAAGGGCTTTCGGTCCGAGGACTACCTCGAACCGAAGGATATCAAGAAGATGGATATCTTCATCCATTATGCCCTGGCGGCGACGCGCATCGCCATGGATGATGCCGGTCTGGAGATCTCCGGGGAGAATGCCGACCGGATCGGGGTCGTCGTCGGCACCGGCTTGGGGGGGTTGTCGAGCATTGAGAAGTACCACAAGGTCCTCTTGGAACGGGGGCCGCAGCGGGTTACCCCCTTCTTTATCCCCATGCTGATAGCCAACGAGGCCTCAGGGCAGGTTGCCATTGAGTATGGCGCCAAAGGCCCAAATCTCTGCGTGGTGACGGCCTGCGCCACCGGCGCCCATTCCATCGGTGAGGCCGCGCGGTGCATCCAGCACAACGATGCCGATGCCGTCATCGCCGGCGGGGTGGAGGCCACCATTACCCCCCTGGCCGTGGCGGGTTTCAACGCCATGAAGGCCATTTCCACCAGGAACGCGGAGCCTGAGCGGGCCAGCCGCCCCTTTGAAAGGGACCGGGACGGCTTCGTGATGGGGGAGGGTGGCGCCGTCACGATCCTGGAGGAGCTGGAACACGCCCGCGCGCGCGGGGCGAAGATCTATGCGGAGCTGGTCGGCTACGGGTATACGAGCGATGCCTATCACCTGGCGGCCCCTGATCCCGACGGCGACGGGGCGGCCCGCTGCATGCAGATGGCCCTGCGGGATGCCAAGCTCTCACCGGAAGCTATCGACTACATCAACGCCCATGGGACCTCCACGGAGCTCAACGATATAACCGAGACGGTGGCCATCAAGCGGGTCTTCAAGGATCGTGCCCATAAGCTGCCCGTCAGCTCCACCAAGTCGATGACCGGCCACCTCTTGGGAGCCGCCGGGAGTACCGAGGCCGTCTTTTCCGTCCTTGCTATCAGGGATAAGATCATTCCCCCCACCATCAACTATGAAAACCCCGATCCCCGCTGTGATCTGGACTACGTCCCCAATGTGGCACGGGAGGCAGAGGTCAAGGTGGTCCTCTCCAATGCCTTCGGCTTCGGCGGCACCAACGCGACGTTGATCTTCAAGAGATTCGAGGGCTGAGATGCTGACAGCCATGGCGAGCGATCACCGGGGGTTCCGCCTTAAAGCGGAGCTTGCGGCCTTCGTGCGGGAGCTGGGGCACGAGGTCGAGGATTTAGGCTGCTTTGACGAAGCATCGGTGGACTATCCGGACCTCGGCCAGGCAGTAGCCCAAAAGGTCTCGCGAGGAGAGGCCCAAAGGGGTATACTGATCTGTGGCAGCGGCATCGGGATGAGCATTGTCGCCAACAAATTCCCCGGGGTCAGGGCGGCCCTTGTCAACGACGTCTATTCGGCCCGCCTGGCCAAGGAGCACAACAACGCGAATATCCTGGTCCTGGGGGGGATGCTCGTGGGGCCGGGCCTGGCTTGTGAGATGGTCAAGGTATGGCTGGAGGCCGAGTTTCAAGGGGGTAGACACCTCAAGAGGCTCGAAAAGATCGAGGCCGTCGAGAGGAGGAACTTCCGGGTGTGAACAAACTGAAGTCGATTCTCCGAGAGGTTGATCCGGAGATGGCGGATGCCATCGCGCGAGAGACCCTTCGCCAGGAGAACAAGATCGAATTGATCGCCTCGGAGAACTACACCAGCAACGCCGTTCTGGAGGCCCAGGGGGGGGTCCTTACCAATAAGTATGCCGAGGGATATCCCGGCAAGAGATACTACGGCGGTTGTGAGTACGTGGACGTGGTGGAACGGTTTGCCATCGAGCGGGCCATGGAGCTCTTCGGCGCCGACCACGCCAATGTCCAGCCCCTCTCAGGGACAGCGGCCAATATGGCGGTCTGTTTCACCGCTTTGCGCCCCGGTGCAACCATCCTCGGGATGGACCTCTCCCATGGCGGACATCTGAGCCACGGCTCCCCTGCCAGCTTTTCGGGCAAGCTCTATAAGACGGCCTTTTACGGCGTGTCCAGGGAGACGGAGTGCCTCGACTATGACGAGGTCCTCTCTGTGGCAAAAAAGGTAGAGCCCCAGATGATCATCGCCGGGGCGAGCTCCTACCCCCGGGTCATAGACTTTAAGCGCTTTCGGGAGATCGCCGACGAGGTCGGGGCATACCTGATGGCGGACATGGCCCACATCGCCGGGCTCATCGCCGCGGGCATCCACCCCTCGCCTGTCTCCCACGCCCACTTTGTGACCTCCACGACGCATAAGACCCTGCGTGGTCCTCGCGGCGGTTTTATCCTCTGTCAGGAAGAGTTCAGCGACCGCATTGACGAGAGTGTCTTCCCCGGCATCCAGGGGGGACCCCTCATGCACGTGATAGCTGCCAAGGGGGTCTGCTTCAGAGAGGCCATGACCAAAGAGTTCAAGGCCTACCAGCGGCAGGTGGTGCGCAACGTCAAGGTCCTGGCTAAAGAGTTGCAGAAATATGGGTTCAAGATCGTCTCCGGGGGGACCGACAACCATCTTATCCTCATTGACCTCATCAATAAGGGAATTACCGGCAAAGAAGCGGAGGAGGCCCTGGGGCCGGCCGGCATCACCGTGAACAAGAATATGATCCCCTTTGACCAGCGCACCCCCATGGTTACCAGCGGGATCAGGATCGGCACCCCCATCGTGACCACCCGGGGGATGCGGGACAAGGAGATGGTCCAGATCGCCTCCTTCATCGCCGAGGTCCTCGGCAACCATTCAGACCCCGATGTGCAGACCCGCGTGGCCCAGCAGGCAGAGGAGCTCTGCCGGAGGTTCCCCTTTTTTCAGGATAGGATCTCCAAGGATTAGATGGCACGTCCAAGCTGGGATGAGTACTTTATGGAGATCACCCGGCTGGTGGTCAGCAGGTCCACCTGTCTCAGGCGGCAGGTGGGGGCGGTCATCGTCAAGGATAAGAAGATCCTGGCCACGGGGTACAACGGCGCCCCCTCGGGCCTGCCCCACTGCTTGGAGGTGGGATGCCTGCGGGACGAGATGGGAATACCATCGGGCGAGCGCCACGAACTCTGCCGGGGATTGCACGCCGAGCAGAACGCCATCATTCAAGCTGCCTATTACGGGGTCTCCATCAATGGCGCTACCCTCTACTGTACCAACCTCCCCTGTATCATCTGCACCAAAATGCTCATCAACGCCGGCATCACACGCGTCGTCTACGGGGAGGGGTATGCCGATCCCCTGGCCCGTCAGATGTGGGAGGGAACCCAGGTGGTTGTAGAACAGTTTCAGCCGAAACACGTACAGAAGGATACGTAGATGCGGTGCCCCCACTGTGCCAGTCTGAGCAATCGGGTGATCGATAGCCGCCTGAGCAAGGAGGGGAATGAGATACGCCGGCGGCGTGTCTGCGACGACTGCCATCGCAGGTTCACCACCTATGAGCGGGTGGCAGAGGCCCTGCCGGTGGTGGTAAAACAGGATGGCCGTCGGGAGCCCTTTGACCGTGCAAAGATCATGGCCGGTCTCAGAAAGGCCTGCGAGAAGAGGCCGGTGAGCATGGACATGCTGGAGCGGGCAGTGGAGCGGATCGAGAGCTGGGCGCAGGAGCGGGGAGGAAAGGAGATCCCGGCCAGCGATATCGGAGAGCGGGTCATGGAGGAGCTACACGAACTCGATGAGGTTGCCTATGTGAGATTCGCCTCGGTCTACCGCCAGTTCAAGGACATCAATCAATTCATGAAGGAGCTCAAGGGACTCCTCGAGCGCAGAGGGCGCAAGGATGTTCACCGGGATCATTGAGGTGATGGGAAGGGTGACGCAGGTGCAGCGCCGGGAAGATCTGCTGCTGCTGACCATCGCCCCTCAGGCTGCGTTGACAGATATGGTGGTGGGTGATAGTATTTGTGTCAACGGGGTCTGTTTGACGGTGACTGCCCTGAGCCACGGGGGTTTCCAGGCCGATTGCTCACCCGAGACCCACAAGCGGACAAACCTGGGGTCGCTGAAACCCCAGGATGAGGTCAACCTGGAACGGGCCTTGCGGATCAGCGACCGGCTGGGCGGGCACCTGGTGACAGGGCACGTGGACGGGACCGGCTATGTCGGCGAGGTCAGGAAGGGCACTGGGTCCATGACCATGACCATAAGGATTCCCCATGAGCTCTCCCCCTACGTCGTGGAGAAGGGGTCGGTGGCAATGGAGGGGGTGAGCCTGACTGTCAGCGGTATCGTGGGTGACGAGTTGCAAGTCGCTGTCATCCCCTATACCGTTGCTCACACCAGCTTGGGGCGGAAGCGGGTCGGTGATCGCGTGAATATCGAGGTCGACCTCATCGGGAAGTATGTGAAGCGGTTTATGCAGCAGGGAGGGGCGGGGATAGATAAGGGCTTTCTCGCCGAGCAGGGCTTCGATCACGAATGATGCTTGTGAGAGAAAGAAGGATAGAGAAGAACAATGGTCAGAACCATTGACAAGGCCATAGAAGATATCAAAGCAGGTCGCATGGTCATCCTCGTGGACGACGAGGCCAGGGAGAACGAGGGCGATTTGACCATGGCTGCCGAGCTGGTTACCCCCGAGGCCATCAACTTTATGGCCAAGTACGGCAGGGGGCTCATCTGCCTCTCGCTGATGGAGGAGCAGGTGGAGCAACTGAAGCTCCCCATGATGGTTCATGAGAACACAGCGACCTTCGGCACGGCCTTTACCGTTTCCGTCGATGCCTGCCACGGGGTGACCACGGGCATCTCTGCTGCCGATCGTGCGGCAACCATCCTTGCGGCCATTGCCGATAACGCCCGGCCCGAGGACCTGGTCCGTCCCGGGCATGTCTTTCCCCTCAGGGCGAAGAAAGGCGGGGTGTTGGTTCGGACGGGACAGACCGAGGGATCGGTGGATCTGGCCCGCCTGGCAGGCTTAAAGCCCGCCGGGGTGATTTGCGAGATCATGAACGAAGACGGCACCATGGCCCGGATGCCGGATCTGGAGGCGTTTTCCAAGGAGCACGGCCTTGCGATCGTGACCATCGCCGACCTCATCAAGTACCGGCTGCAGAAGGAATCCCTCGTGCGGCGGGTGGCCACGGTTCAGCTCCCCACCGAGCACGGCGGGGAGTTTACGGGTATCCTCTACGAGAACGATGTCGATCCCTATCAGCACCTCGCCCTGGTCAAGGGGGAGATCAAGCCCGACGACGTGGTCTTGGTGCGGGTCCACTCCGAATGTCTTACCGGCGATGTCTTCGGCTCGCTGCGCTGCGACTGCGGGGAGCAGCTGCACGCCGCCATGCGGATGATCGAAAAGGAAGGCCAAGGGGTCCTGCTGTACATGCGCCAGGAGGGCAGGGGCATCGGCTTGGCCAACAAGCTCAAGGCCTACTGCCTCCAGGAGCACGGCAAGGACACCGTGGAAGCCAACGAGGAGCTGGGGTTCGCGCCTGATCTGCGGGACTACGGCATCGGGGCTCAGATCTTGGTCGATCTGGGGCTGCACAAGATCCGGCTCATGACCAACAACCCCAAGAAGATCATCGGGCTGGAGGGGTACGGCATCCACGTAGTGGAGCGGGTGCCCATTGAGGTCGACCCGCGCGCGGAGAATATCAGCTATTTGAAGACCAAGAAGAAGAAGTTAGGGCATGTCTTGAAGATAGAAGGAGCGTAACTATGGCGAAGATTATCGAGGGGAAGATCAGGGCAGAGGGCCTGCGCTTTGGGATCGTGGTGAGCCGCTTCAACAACTTTATCACCGAGCGGCTCTTGGAGGGGGCGCTGGATGCCCTGCGCAGAAACGGCGCAAAAGAGGACGCCATCGAGATATACCGGACGCCGGGTTCCTTTGAGATGCCCGCGGTGGTCAAAAGGCTGATCGAGCGGGAGCAATACGATGCCATCATCTGCCTCGGGGCGGTGATCAGGGGGGCCACCCCCCACTTCACCTATATCAGCGCCGAGGTGAGCAAGGGGATTGCCCAGCTGTCGCTGGAGAGTACCATCCCCATCGCCTTCGGGGTGATCACGGCCGATACCATCGAGCAGGCCATCGAGCGCGCAGGCGCCAAGGCCGGCAACAAGGGGTGGGATGCGGCCCTGTCGGCCATCGAGATGGCGAACCTCTACCGTGAGTTGGACGGAAAAAAGGGATGACGCCGGCCGGCCTGAGAAGGACCTCCATTGGGTGCGAGACGAAGGGCCAGAGAAATAGCGTTGCAGATGCTCTATCAGATGGAGGTCAATCCCGTTGATCCCCAGGAGGCCCTGGAGCTCTTTTGGCGTAACCTTTCGGCGTCGCAGCCGGTAAAAGAGTTCGTGGGCAGGATCATCGCGGGGGTGCACGGGAAGCGTGAGGAGATCGACAAGCTGATCAAGAAGCACTCCGAGCATTGGCGCCTGGAGCGGATGGACCGCGTGGATAAGAGCATCCTGCGGATGGGGGTCTTCGAGATCCTGTTTTGCGACGACATTCCGGCCCGGGTGGCTATGAACGAGGCGGTTGACCTCGGCAAGAAGTTCGGCGCGGAGGAATCGGGCGCCTTCATCAACGGCATCCTGGACAAGATCAGCAAGACCGAAGGAAAGGTGCAACCTTAGAGTAGGAGGAAGAGTATAGTCATGGGAGCGGTAGAGAAGCTGGATAAAATCTGGATGGATGGTGAGCTTATTCGCTGGGATGAGGCGAAGGTGCATATCCTCACCCATACGCTGCACTACGGCATGGGTGTCTTCGAGGGGATTCGCTGCTACCTGTGCCACGACAAACGCTCCGGCGTCTTCCGGCTTCAGGAGCACATCGACCGGCTCTTCGACTCGGCCCACATCGCCGAGATCGAGATCCCCTTCTCGCCGGAGGAGCTCAGGGAGGCGTGCAAGGAGACCTTGCGCGCTAACGGGCTTAAGGAGGGGTATATCCGGCCTCTCGTTTTTATCGGGGATGGGGCCATGGGGGTCCACCCCCAGGACAACCCCATCAGGGTGGCTATCATCACCTGGAAATGGGGGGCCTATCTCGGGGAGGAGGCCCTGCAGCACGGGACCAGGGTCAAGACCTCCTCCTATACCCGCCACCACGTCAACGTCATGATGACCAAGGCCAAGATCTGCGGCAACTACGTCAACTCGATCTTTGCCAAGCGCGAGGCAGTGCGGGGGGGATACGACGAGGCCCTGATGCTCGATACCGACGGCTACGTGTCCGAGGCGAGCGGGGAAAACATCTTCATGGTGAAGAACGGGCTCATCAAGACCCCGCCCCTCACCTCTATCCTGGCCGGGATCACCCGCGCGTCTGTCTTTACCATCATCGCGGACAAGGGGATGAAATTGGTCGAGCAGCGCTTTACCCGGGATGAGCTCTATACGGCCGACGAGGTCTTCTTTACCGGCACCGCGGCGGAGATCACGCCGGTGCGCGAGGTCGACGATCGAAAGATCGGTTCAGGCAGGCCCGGCCCCATCACTCAGGAGATCCAGACGACCTTTTTTAAGGCCGTGCACGGCGAGTTGAAACAGTACCAGGATTGGGTCTCATATCTCTAAATTTCACTGCGTTATTGACGGGGGGATTAAATGTCCCGCTCTGTGTCGCCTTGCGACATCCCCTCTTTAAAACTATCCGAATGGTGGGGGACTTTGTATAATGATGCTCCTTTAAATCTTTTAAGGACATCATGCCGCAAGGCGGCAAAATCTGAATGTGTCACTTTGCGACATCCTGCTTTCCTTAGACTTAAAATTTAAGGAGCAGGGGCGGTATGTGTCGGAATGCGACATCCCCTCCATAGAGATATCTAAATGGTAGGGGATCGCAGCGAGAGGGGGATAATGGGGTCTTCGCTCCAATCAGTGAATTCTAAAAGCCTCTTCATCTTTTGAAGGGGCTTTTTTTCTAGCAAATGGGTTTCAAATCCTCCCATCCCCCCTTTGTTAAAGGGGGGCAAGGGGGGATTAATAGGGGGGAAAATTTCTACCATAGATAGCCATGCCTCTTGAGCTCATCATCGATGGGTACAACCTTATCAGACAGTCCGACACCTTCAGGCGATTGGACGCCCGGAAGCTGGAGCAGGGCAGGGAGGCTTTGCTCACGCGCCTGGCTGCGTATAAAAAGACCCGTAATCACCCCATCACCGTGGTATTCGACGGGTGGGGGGGTTTTAGTCCCGTGAGCACCGTACAGAGTCAGCAGGGGATTATGGTGGTCTACACCGGCAAAGGGGAGACAGCCGATGACTGGATCAAGCGCAAGATAGAAAAGATGCAGTATGGCGCGGTGGTGACCTCCGACCGGGACATAGGGCGCTCTGCCGAGCGCGCAGGGTTGGTTGTTATCCCCTCGCGCGCCTTCGAGCGCAGGATGGAGCAGGCCCTTGCCGGCGATATCAAGGGCATGGCAATGGATGAGGAGGAAGGGGAAGAGGAAGAGTTTATCGAGGCCCCAAAGAAAGGACCTGCCAGGCGCTTGTCCAAACAGGAAAAGCGCAGGCAGGCGGTCTTGGAGAAGCTATGACCCGCCCCACAGTCTGTTCTCCCTCCCTTTCATTAGGCGTTTTATGTTTTCCTTGTGGCGGTAGATGATAATCGCATCGACGCAGAGGCTCAAGATCAGGTAGGGCAGGGGGTAGCCCCATAACCAGATGAGCAGGGGCATGGCTATTGCCGCTGAGATGGAGCCGACGGAGACCATCCTGCTTATGCCGACTGCGCCGGCAAAGACGAAGATGTTCACCAGCACGGCCAGCGGCGCCAAAGGGAGGTAGATGCCCAGGGCCGTGGCCACCCCCTTGCCGCCTTTAAATCCTATGTAGATCGGAAAACAGTGCCCGAGAAAGGCTGCCATGCCTACGCCGGCAACCCACGCCTCTCCCCTTTCCAGCAACAGGACTATCACGACTGGGATCACGCCTTTGAGCACGTCGCCGATCAGGGTGACGGCGCCCAGGGCCTTGCCGGCGGTGCGCATGACGTTGGTGGCGCCGATGTTGCGGCTGCCGCCTTGCCTGGGATCGATGCCGGCCAGGGCCTTGGAGAGGACGAGACCTGTGGGTATGGAGCCTAAGAGATAGGCGAATATTACGAGGAGGACATTAACGAGCACGGTTTTACCTACATCAGGCAAGTTTATATTTCCCTCTCCCCAAGGGGAGAGGGAAAGGGTGAGGGGGTGTCCTTACATTACATTAAAAAAAATGGTCGGGATGACTGGATTTGAACCAGCGACCCCCGCGTCCCGAACGCGGTGCTCTACCAGGCTGAGCCACATCCCGACAATTGAACCTTACTATAACTTCTCCTAAATGTCCAGACCCCCATCGCTATTCAGGCGTACCTAGAAACTGTTGACGACCTGGAAAGAAACTAGGGAAAATAGGTGCAGAAGGTACTTGGCAAAGGTAGGTGGAGGAAATTGTCTGTGCACCAACGTTCCCTCTATTCGTCCGGCGTGGCGTGACGTGATGTCTTTTCCTTCTTTTTAGTCGCTCTGTGATCCAGAAAAGGGGCCCTGGACTATTCCACTTACGTCCGCCGCAGACGCAACGCAGATGGAAAACGTGATTGTCCAATGCAGTTTTAAAATAGTGTAGCAGAAGAGAAACACGAGCAAAAGAATCAGCGAACCAAGGAGTACTTGAAAGCGGGTAGCATTTTCATCGGTGATGTTCTGCTCACCAATAATGTCAAGTCTTAACAGGATAAGCAGCAGAACACCATTGGCCATGTTCCAAATAGGGAACAGCATGAGGATGCTATCAACAACTAGTTTGATGTAAGAAGCATCTGCCGACAGGATGTCAAAAGCGTCTGTCAGAATGTGAATGCCTGCGGCTATGCCGCTGAATGCGTTTACGAAGACCGCAAAAACTAGCATTACGCGCTTTTCAAAATCATTTTTTCGTCTCTCAGTGAAGACATGATACAGAGATAACAGCATTCCCAAAACAAAGATCACGAGCAACAAGAATAACCGCAGGTCGAAACGATCAACAAAGAACTTATCTAGTATTGTTTGCAGCTCATCGTAGGCGAAAAAAACCAGAATAAACGAGATACTCATCAAGAAGAGCGCTAGCTCGTTGTATCGGGGAAAGAGTAGCCTGTCATTAGGGTTACGGTAGTCCACTTTCATGTTTCTATTTTTTTATTAGGTATTTGGGTCTCATAGCTTGCTGCAATATTTTCTCTCACTTCGCCTTTGATGAGAATTATTTTTCGTATTCTATACGATAGATCGTATAGAATGTCAATAAATATTGGTCAAATATAGAGGGTTTTTAAAAAATGTGGTTTTGATTTTTTCAAAGGCGTATACTAGTGCTGCTTCAGCGTGTTTGGGGAAAAATAATACTAACGCGGAAGGAGGAAGAGATATGGGCGGGTTACTTGTTTTTCTCGGTATCATAGCGGTTATTATTCTAGCAGGTATCGTGGTCTACAATAATTTAATCACGTTACGTAATCGCTATAAAAATGCCTATAGCCAGATTGATGTACAATTGAAGCGGCGCTATGACCTGATACCCAATTTAGTAGAGACGGCCAAGGGCTATATCAAGCATGAACGAGGTACCCTCGAAGCAGTTATCAAGGCGCGTAATCAAGCCAGCTCGGCCAACCAGAAGGCGGCGGTAAATCCAGGTGACGCGAAGGCCATGAAGGGGTTGATCGGGGCGGAGGCCGCTTTAACCGGTGTCCTGGGCCGTTTCTTCGCCCTGGCGGAAAACTATCCCACCTTAAAGGCCAATGAGACGATGGCGAAACTGATGGAAGAGCTCTCGTCCACTGAGAACAAGATTTCCTTTGCGCGACAGGCCTATAATGACAGCGTCATGGCCTATAATATTGGTCGAGAAAAGTTCCCCAATCTTATGATTGCCGGTTTCTTTGACTTTAAAGAGGCAGTTCCTTTCGAGACGGCAACTACAGAGGAGCGCAAGCCGGTAAAGGTTACCTTTTAAGTGTACGGTGTTGGACTAGTGTCCCCGCAGCGCGTCACGATGGATTTTTTTCAAACCCAGGAATCAGCCAGGCATAAAACGGCCATACTGATTTTTCTATTTCTGCTGGCAGTTGTCTTCATCATCTGGGGTGTGTACCTGGCTTTCTTGGTCGCCTGGATTTTATTCGCTGAAGTTATGCGTGGATGGTGGCAACCCCGGCTTTTTTATCCGGTAGCCGCCGGTGTTATCGTCGTTGTTCTGCTCGGCAGCCTCTATAAGATCATCGACCTCGCAAAAGGTGGAAGGCGGGTGGCGGAACTGCTCGGAGGTACTCCCGTTAATCACAATACAATCGATCTGGAACAACGCAAACTCTTAAATGTGGTTGAGGAGATGGCTATTGCTTCGGGTATCCCGGTTCCTCAGGTCTATATTCTAAAGAAGGAAAACAGTATTAATGCCTTTGCAGCGGGACTGACGACAGACAATGCAGTCGTGGCCGTAACGAAGGGCTGCCTTGATACACTGTCCCGAGATGAGCTGCAAGGCGTTATCGGCCATGAATTCAGCCACATCCTCAACGGCGATATGCGCCTTAACCTGCGGCTCATGGGAATCATCAATGGTATTCTGATTATCGCCATCGTCGGCAGAATCTTCCTGCGCGGCATCAGAGGTCCCTTCACCCTTATAGCCCTTATGCTCGTGGCGTTCGGCTATATCGGCGTCTTTTTCGGGAAGTTGCTCAAGGGCGCGATCTCACGACAACGGGAATTCCTGGCTGATGCGGCTGCTATCCAGTTTACACGCAACCCCGCGGGGATCGTCAGTGCCCTCAAAAAGATCGCCAGGGGTCCAAGAGGATCACGTATCGTGAGTCCCCGTGCCGAAGAGGCCAGCCATTTCTTTTTTTGTAATGGTCTCTCAAAATCCTTTATGGGTCTGCTTTCGACCCACCCGCCGATTCAGGAAAGGATAAGGCGTATCCAAATAGATTATCATGGGTTGCTCGATACTACGATAACAAAGGTTACCCCGACTGAACAAAAGGCAATCGACCAGGGGATTATTTCGTTTATGTCAGAACCCACAAGCCAGCCCCACGCCGAGAAGGTTCCGCTGCAACCGCAACAGTTCCTCTCTCTCATCGGCACCATGCAACCAGCTCAGCTTGACTATGCACGCAAATTAGTTGCAGCCTTGCCACCCCCCGTGCTTAAAGCGGCTCGCGAGCCCCTCGGCGCGGCGGCCCTGCTCTATTGTCTACTGCTTAATAAGGAGGGAGAAGCTCGCCGTAAACAACTCAAAAGACTCGAGGCGCACGCGAATGCGGCGCTTCTTAAAGAAATTAAACGGCTGTCACCGCTGATGACATCGCTCGACAGAAGATTTCGCTTGCCGATTCTGGATATCGCCCTGCCGACATTAAAGAAAATTTCTCTTAATCAATATCTGTTATTGCGAGAAAATGTTCGACATTTAATTGCGGCAGATGAACAGGTTAATCTTTTTGAATATATAGTCCAACATATGCTGACCAGTCGGCTCGATAGCAGCTTTAAGGCTGATAAACCAAAAAAGGTCCTTTATTACCAGACCGATCAGGTTAAGGTGGAATGCTTTGACCTTCTTTCAATTTTAGCGTGGCAGGGGAGCAGAGACGCTGCGGCTGCGCGATCGGCCTTTAAAAAGGGGATGCAGGTCATCGACGCAGGAACGACAGCCGCCATTTTGGCCAAGGAGAAGTGCTCTCTTCAACTTTTAGTTCAAGCACTCAACAGTCTCTCCCAAGGGTCATTGAATCTTAAGAAAACAGTTTTAGAAGCCTGTCTAATTAGCATCAGTGCTGATAATGTAATTACCGTTAACGAGGCGGAATTACTCAGGGCCATAGCTAATTCCCTGGATTGTCCGGTGCCTCCGCTCATTCCCGGAAGCATAGCTGCTAATAAAGAAAATATTGTGGGCAAGTCTTGACCGAGGACAAAAGAGAAGAGCAGGGAAGCTGTTTCTGCATTGACTTGGCAAGAAAGATTGGTTATCCGGGGGCAGAATGGGTGTGGGTTATGGGGGTGGCAACTTTAGCTATGGTTCGTGTGGTCCATGCTGAGTATCTGCCTGAGATCCAAAAGTATCTGTAAGTTCATCCAGAAGCAACGTCCGGTTTAGGGCCTGCTGGAAATCAGAAGTCCGATGGAGGTGATCTATGAAGATTAAAAAATTTGATGCTGTAAAAATGAAACGTAGTTTGCAAAAAGAAGCAGAACAGAAATTGTCTATACTCTCGGAAAATGAGCAACTTAAATTACTTGACCAAAAATATGGGCATTTGAAAAAGAAGAAAAACGTTGCACCCATCGCCTAAGACTAGCACAAATTGTTTGTCCCCTTTCGAGGAAAATGAAATGGGGTCGGGGCTTGAAATATCATAGTTCGATTACACCCGTTAATGCTAATAAGATTTAGTCCCAATCCCCCACGTCCCTGCTCAGGGGCCTTTTTGTTGCCTGGGCAGGGATACTGTGATATTCTGATGCAGAGGGAAAAATCCTGAGCTAACGCATAAAAGAGCTAGTGGGGTCAAATTAAAAGATATAGGGGAGTAGTATGCAATGGGAAAGGCAAAGGAAAGGATGATTGACTCTGCCGCCGGGGACGGGGCAAAGGGCAAGGGCCCAGCTGCGCTCGGTGTGGCGAGGATGGAGGCTGATAAGTCATACAAGGGCATCGGCCCCCTGCTGAAAAACGTCATTCGCAGCACCGATGCAGCGGCCTGGGAGCAGATCAAGACAAAGATCGATTACACCTACCAACACGTTGATACGGCCCTGTCGGCCCTCAATAAGGAAACGGGCTTTCTTTCGCAGGTAAGGGCGCGGATCGACCAGGGGCAGAAGCTCTTCTTCAAGCCCAACCTGGTGAGCATCGAGACCATCAACCCTTACACGCACCTTCCCCTGCCGGGGACCCTTGCCACGACGGAATGGCCGTTTGTGGCGGCGGTGATGAGGTGGTTTCACGACAAGGGGGGAATTAGTTACTACCAGATGAGCCTGGGGGATGCGGCATCGATATCGACCATGCTCGCCGTCCACTACGCGCACATCAAAAAGAACGGCCGGCCCATGACCACCGAGGCGATCATTGAAGGCCGGTCAGGCGATTTTTACGGCGGGTGGGGGTTTTGTTTCGTTCGAAGATATCTTGCCGAGGCATCCGATGCATCCCTCGGGGACGACCCGATGCAGGGGCTGGAAGAGAGGGGTTGAAGGGTCAGGTCTTGAATTATCATTTTTTGATTGCCTTCCTACGGAGGAAGGGGTGACGTAGTTGCTGAATTGACTTGGCAAAAAAGATTGGTTATCCAGGGGGCAGAATGGGTGTGGGTTCTGGACGTTGCGCCTTCAGCTGTGGTTCGTGTGGAACAGGCTGGGGATCTGCCTGAGATCCAAAAGTAGCTGTAAGTTCATTTTCGTTTTTAAAAAGGACTTTTTATGAATAAACTGAAGTTAGTATTATTGCTTGTAATATTTTTATTTAATACTACTGCTTTTTCACAAAATTTATTAAAAGAAGGCGATAGTTTGCAGAATTTTGTTAAAAACAATTTAGTAAAATTTCGCGTTCCCGATGATAAGATCGTATCTGATTGGAAAGAAGGCATAGCTACGCTTTATACTTTTAGTAAAGTTTGGGATGAAACAAAACCAATTTTAGTATTTGTCAATCAATTTTATCCAATTGGAGTTTTGCAAGGTACTAGTCCACATGCATATTATATTTTTGATATTGATGGAGATGGTATTTTAGATAAAAAAACAGACAGTTTTATACTACCATATTGGGTAGTTTATGGTAATTCAAAAAATAAAACAAAAAACGATAACTTATCAAAGATTATGGACTTATTTTATGAGTCTTTCCAATCAGACATAGGCCCCTATAATAATAAAAAAATGATCGAGGCATTTAATATTATGAATCAATATAAAGAAGATATAGACAAAGAAAATAGAGATTTAATATATTTATTGTTTTTTTATTCAAAATATTCGGTTGTCCTGCCAAGCCAATCATTAAAATTATTAGATTTATTGGCGAGAGAATTTAAAAGTAGATTTAATAAAATTCATCCATTAATTATTTTATATACTGCCGAAACATTAATTAATCTTGGAAAAACAGATGAAGCAAAATCAAAGATACTAGAATTAAGAAAAATTGATCCACAATTTATTCCTGCCAAGGCTTATGAATATAAATTTGAAAGAGATAAAACAAAAGTTTTAGAATTATTAAATGATTTAAAGAAAAATCATCCTAATCATTGGATAGTAAAACAACTATAGGGCGAATGCGGGATTGTCAACTATCAGGGGGACGGAAGAGGGGGCGGAGTTTCTTAATTGACTTGGTAAGAAAGATGGGTTATCCAGGGGGCAGAATGGGTGTGGGTTATGGGGGTGGCAACTTTAGCTATGGTTCGTGTGGCCCAGGCTGAGTATCTGTATGAGATCAAAAAGTAGCTGTAAGTTCATTCAGAAACAACATCCCGTTTAGGGTTTCTGCTCGGGTCTTGAAATATCATAGTTCGATTCCACCCCTTCATGCTAAGAAGATTTAGTCCCAGTCCTCCAAGCCCTTCTTCCACCCAGCCCCTGATCAGGGGGCTTTTTGTTGCCCGGGCCTGGTTAATGTGATATTCTAATGGCCGAGGCAAGCATCATTTCCAGGTGGGCACAAGCTTGCGATCAGTCCTGTTATATGCAAAAATGATTAGAGAGCATACAAAGGTTTAATAGGCGCGGACCTTTTGACTTTTCAATATCTGATCTCGGGAGGATAGACTATGGCAAAGCGAGAGGCAACCTGCCCCTATTGCGAGGCGGAGATCCCCTTAGAAGGGAATGAAAAAGAGGGGGACGAGGTCTACTGTTCTTATTGCCAGATGAGGTTGAAACTGGAGACCATCGATGGGAAGCTGGAGGCCATTGAGGAGGAGGAGTGAACGCCTCCATTCAGCAGATATCCGATATGTTTTTTCCGATTTCATTTTCAGTCATTAATCTTTGCGGCTTCGCGCCTTCATTGGTCGGAGGCTGACGAGGGTCGCCCCCCACCCCCCTGATGCATCCTCCCCTAAGCGGAAAGAAGCCACCTCCGGCAACCGGGCGAGCACGGAGTGGACTGTACGCCGCAAGGCGCCTGTGCCCTTGCCGTGGATGATGCGCACGGTGAGGATACCCCGTTCCTGACAGACAGAGAGATAATCCGCCACCAGCTCTTTTACCTCGCGCGGGTCAAACGCATGCAGATCCAGTGTGCCGTCGATGGGGAGCTCGATGGGCTCAGGGGCCTCCATGTGTCTCTCATCCTTATTGTGAAGGTTTAGTTTTTATGGTGCGTTATTATCCCGACTGAGCAAATGAGCAGAAGTGGTTTTTATTATGCTTCCCCGTTCAGCCTATTAACGCTGTACCATGAAGACCAACTTGCCGCCCAGATGGCCGAGGGCTACGGCAAGGGGGAGTGTCGAGAGGTTCAATCCCAGAAAAACGGCAATCGGTACACCCCTGCCATCCAATACGCCGGGGTAGAACCAGTACCAGGCAGTACAGAAGGCGCCCACTACCATGAGACCAATCCCATAGCGGATCTTCTTGGAGAAGAGGCTCGTTTTTGCCCCCTTGTATCTCTGTTTCCAGTCGGCAATCCCCGTCAGATAGGAAAAGGGACTGGAGATGGTCGCCAATGCCAGGATATAGAAATAGGATTGTCTGAATGAATCCTGATGAAGGAGGAGATAGAGAACAAGGAAAAAAAAGGATACCGGGAACAGGGCATTGGTAAAATGGACGGCTATTGGATGAAGAAGGGTATCGGTCTTTCCGATCTTCATTATTCACCTCCCCGATTCGTTACTTTATTCTTTCCTCTCCGCAAGGGGAGAGGGAGACCGATCCCCTCCCCGCACGCCAAAGCGCGAAGAGGGGAGGTCTCTATATCTCATCTTTATAGCTCGATGGATTCCCCTTGACCCTGGGAATCCTCGGTCTTCATCCCTCACACATCAAAAAAACATAGCTCGATCTATCGAAGCAAACCGAAGCCGATAATAGCATAGACGATGAGATAGACAGCGACAATGTAGTGGAGCATTTTGGGCATTACCAAGATCAAGATACCTGCTATTAACGCAAACAAAGGCTGCAAATAATGAATAGACATGTGTGACCTCCTCTTTGTTTTTTTTGTATACTTCTTTGCACCTCAACCCCGTGGTGCGTCGAGGGCAAAGGCGCATACTAAGCAAATCAAATCCTGCGTCAAATGTCAAGGGGTGATTATACTCCCCTCTCACTGATAACTATCAACCAGCTCAAGCTGATAGTATGTAACGCACCCTTGTTGCCAACAATCATAGAAATTTATAAAAACCCGCCAGAATACCCCGCTGCTTGCAGCGGGGATGAATGGCGAGCGGGGTTCAAGGGGATGCAATCCCCTAGAACGGGGTTTTCAAAGGGGTTGTAGACCCCTTTGGTCAAGGTCGGGGTTAATGCCCCGCCCGCGAAGGCGAGCACTCCGCGCAAGCGAAGCGCCGTGTGGAGTGCGAGTTTACTTGCTTTCCATAGTATCATGTATATAATTCAAGGACGGGAGAATTGGGTCATTATAGCCCTATAAGCGATATGTTTCTGCTATTGCTAACTTTAACTGAGAAGAGATGATGCCCCATACCGAAGACATCGTGAAAGCCATTGTTGAGCCTCTCGTATGCTGCGATGTGTGGACCGTTCCCGTCGAGGCCCTTGACCACCGTGAGGCAGAATTCTTTCAGGGCTTCATGCCGATTGCCCATACGGCTGTCGTGCTCGGTCACCATGTGGTAACAGAAGAGGAGTGGACGTGGTACGCATCAGAAGACGGCGGGGAGCGCTGCGCTGCTGACGACCATGCCACGGCAGTATGCAAAGGCTTGCAACAGGCGCTCAAGGCGCACGGCTTTCCCACTGAGATTGTGCCGTATCCGCGCGAGAGCGGCCTGCAGTTTCGGTTTGTGGCCCGGGCAGCAGGCGCAGGCACAATTGGAACAAACGCTTTTCTGCTGCATCCTGAATGGGGACCATGGATACACCTGCGTGTCCTCTCGACAGAGGGCCCAACCGGGCCGAAAACAAGAGGGGGCAGCGTCCAGGTCTGCAATGCCTGCGGAGCTTGTGTCTCTGCGTGTCCCGCAGGGGCCATCCAAGACGCACTCTTTGACGGACTTCTGTGTCGCCGTCATCGCAAGGCAAAGGGCGAATATATGCCCTTCGGACCTCAGCGGGAGTTGCGATACTGCACCATCTGTGCTCAGTGCTGCCCGATCGGCGAAAAGCCGAAGGCGAGAGAAGGGACTGTCGAACAACTGCCGGAAGCAGGGGAGTAAAAGGCACGGCCTTTCGCTTACGGTCTCGTTACAGCATGGGCGGTCAAGACGTGAGTCGGAAAAGATGAGTATAACGTTGAGTCCCATCGGAGTTATCCATTCGCCCTATACCACGAAAGAGTCATGTCCCATCCAAGGGGCTGATGCTCCCGACGGCAAAGGCACGGTTGAGGTGTTTTCAGAATATGCGGCAGGCCTGAAAGATATCGAGACATTTTCTCACATCATACTCCTCTATCAATTCGACAGGGCAGGAGAAATCAAGCTCGTACGTCCGACATTTCTCGACGACGAAGCGCATGGTATCTTCGCTTCCAGGCATCCCTGCCGGCCCAGCGGCCTCGGCATATCAATAGTCAGACTCCTGAGGCGCAGCGGGAACGTGCTCGATGTCGGCGGTATCGATGTGCTGGACGGAACGCCGCTCATCGACTTAAAGCCTTACATCCCCAGATTCGATTGCTTTCCCGAGGCAAGCGAGGGATGGGTTGCCGGGAAGTCCTGGCGCCCCAAACCCTCTGGAAGGGAATAACGCGGCGAGGCTTGTCGCATGGATTCTGCGCAGGCGGTTTTGTGATTGCCTTTATACATGAAACAGGGTAGGCTCAGGGCTTTTATTGGTTACAGGCACGGAGCGTGGATCATGCGTGGAGAACGGAACCCAATAACGAGGTGAGGATGAGATGAACGGAGCTGATGCGCTTATCAAGACCGCCGTCGACTGCGGGATCGAGATATGTTTCGCCAATCCTGGCACAACCGAACTGCCTATCGTGGATGCCCTCGACCGGATAACGGGCATCAAGGCCGTCCTCGGGCTGTTCGAGGGTGTCTGCACCGGCGCGGCGGACGGATTCGGCCGGATGAAGGGAAAGCCGGCCATGACCCTGCTCCATCTCGGCCCTGGTCTTGCCAACGGCATCGCCAATCTCCACAATGCCAGGCGCGCCCACACGCCGCTTGTCAATATCATCGGGGAGCATGCCACCTGGCACCGACCCATGGATCCTCCCCTGGCGATGGACATTGAGGGGCTTGCCAAGACTGTATCGGGTTGGGTGCGCACCACTGCCTCTGCACAGGAGCTGCCCGGGGATATGGCGGAGGCGGTGCGGGCCGCTTCAAGCGGCTGCATCGCCAGCCTGATTGTCCCCCACGATCACCAGTGGGACGACTGTAAAACCCAAACCCCTCCCCCCTTAGGGAGTCCCTTTGACCCAATAGACCCCAAGGAGATTGAAGCGGCAACGCGCCTGCTGAAAACCGGAAAAAAGACCGCCCTTATCCTCGGCAGCCGGGCCCTGCGCACAGAAGGGCTGGATATGGCCGCCCGCATCCGCGGGTTGATCGGATGCGACCTCTTGGCCGAGACCTTCCCGTCTGTGATGGAACAGGGGATCGGGTTGCCGGTCGTGAAGCGCCTCAGGACGAGCTTCTCTGCTGCCGAGGCTATGCTCGCTGACTATGATGGCGTCGTTCTTGCGGGAGCAAAGGACCCCGTAACCTTCTTCGGCTATCAAGGCGTTCGCAGCCGGATCCTCAGGGCGGACCAACAGGAGACGGCCATCGGCACCGGGAGACAGGACCTCTTGGAAGCCCTGGCCTCTTTGGCCGATAGTCTGAAAGGGAAGGGCAGGGGGGCTGGTGCCCCAACCAACTCTGTTCAGTCGAATCGCCCCTCGGTTCCGGAGGGGGCCCTGACACCCGCTGCCGTCTGCCAGACCCTGGCAGCTCTTCAGCCAGAAGGGGCGATCATTGTGGATGAGGGTCTCACCACCTCCGGCAAGTATTATTCCATGGCAGCTGGTCTTCCCCCTTATACAATCCTTCGCCTCACCGGCGGCGCCATCGGCTACGGCATGCCCTGTGCCCTCGGGGCTGCGCTTGCCTGCCCGGATCGGCCCGTCATCAACTTTCAGGCAGATGGCAGTGCCATGTACACGGTCCAGGCCCTCTGGAGCGAGGCCCGGGAGGGCCTGAATATCACGACCCTGATCTGCTCAGACCGGAGCTACCGGACCCTCGTGGGAGAGCTCCGCAGGTCAGGGATTGAAAAGCCGGGCAAAAACGCGCAGATCCTCACGGCGCTGACGGACCCAGCCATCGATTGGATCAGCTGCGCCCGGGGTCTCGGTGTGCCGGCAACCTCCGTGAGCGATGTTTCCGGCCTGGCCGATGCCCTGAAACGCTCCCTTGCCGAGCCTGGTCCCTCGCTCATAGAAATGGTATTGGCATCCTGATTTCAACTACCTTGACAATGTCGATGATCACATCAAGAGGCTCGGCGAGACGTATCTTGCGCAAATCGCCGGCACACCCTCTGCCACCGGGCTGCAGACGCAGGGCTTTGTTGCCAGACAGGGCACTGCCGCGCCACAGGCCGGCGCATGACGTCGGACAAGAAACATTTCAGACGGTTTCATTAGTTCACATAAAAAGGTGCTCAGTGATCAGATATCACTGAGCACCAGAACACAGCGATAAACGTATAGCTGATCCGCCTTTGTTTCCTCTATCTCTTTACGGCCTTTGCCGTCTTTGTCTTGAGAGTCATCGTGAGGATGGCCCCGACGATGAGTAGGGCGCATGCTGTCAAAAAGGAGGAGGTATAATTGCCGTATTTGGCAAACAACATCTGCGATAGCCTCCCCATGACAAATCCCCCCACGCCCCACGCGGTAAACACAATCCCGTAGTTAATGCCAAAATTCTTGAGCCCCCACTTGTCCTTTGTTAATGAGGGGAAGAGGGAAAGGTTGGTTCCGTAGTTGAAGCCGATGAAGGTGGCCAAGAGTACTATGAGGAGGGCGGGTGATTGTTCAGCGCCTACCACGGGAATGGCGATTAGCATGAGGATCGCTTGGAATGTCAGCATGATGATGAGGGTTGCCTTGCGACCGATCTTGTCCGATATCAATCCCCCGATGATCCGGCCGGCTGCATTGCCTATAGCCAGAATGGCTACGGCTAAAAAGGCCAAGTCCCCCATACTCTTTTTGGCCATCCCCGCAACGCTGCTGATCACCATCAGTCCGGCGCCGGCCCCGATAAAATAGATAAACCATATCTTATAGAACACCGGTGTTTTCATCATGTGTGATGGTGTGGCATCAGCTTGGGCCGCCGCGAGAGGTGAAGTCTTGCCGGCCTTAGCCCCGCCTTTAGGGACATATCCGGCTGGTGGATTTACCAGGAGCATGGAAAGGGTGCACACGACGATCACAAAGGCCACGCCGAAGAACAGCATGGCATTTTGCAATCCCCATATTTGCAAGAGGTACTGTGATAAGGGTGCGATATAGACGGAAGCGAGTCCAAAGCCTGAAACCACCAGTCCGGCGATCAATCCCGTCTTTGCCGGGGGGAACCATTTGAGCGCAGGAGGGGTAGCCGAGGAGTATCCGAAGCCGATTCCCGTGCCAGCCAGCACGCCAAAGCCCACAATCCAAAGGGCATAGTTTGTGGTCTGGGAGATCAAGAGGAAACCCAGTCCCACCAGGATACCGCCTATGAAAGCGGTAATCCGTGGGCCGAACCTATCTTGACACTTACCTGCCAGGATCATGGCGAAGGCAAAGACGAGACAGCAGACGGCATAGGGGTCATTGAGTGCGTCGAGTTTCCAGTTGAAAGTCCCTGCTTCGATGGATTGTTTAATCGCCCCTTTGAAGATGCTCCACGTATAGAGGATACCCAGGGCAAGGTTGATCCCTGTCCCGCTGAAGGTGACACTCCAGCCCCTATTTTTAACCTTTTGAGCCATACTATAACCTCCTTGATAAGTTAATTGTCCGCTACTTTTTGTGAATAGTTTCACACTTAAGCGCAAAAAAAATGTTCTTAGCCGCCCTTATGTGATCTCATATGATTCCTCAACCCTGTGTAATTGGCATTAGTGAAAATTATAACAAAGAAGAGAGAAAAAAGCAAGCAAAATTTTACCAAAAATATCGAGCCGCTGGGTCTGGGGAAAAAGGGCTCAGGTAGGGACCAGGGGGCTTACACACGCTTCTTCAACTCATCAAAGCTTATGGTGGATTCGTTTTTACGCTCGGCAATAATGGCGAGGTCATGCAAATCCTCTAAAAGATCTTCATATTCTTCGACAGGTATCACTACTGCGGTTTTGTGGCCGCTTTCATCTACTATGTAACGCGGTTGGGATTTGCTCATAGTGCCCCTCCTGTTGTGATATACGAATTCTAATTATAGCAGAATATGTAAGGGATTGAAATAGTTGTTTGCTTTTTTGCCTTTGCCCGCACTGAGCAGATAACAAGGCGGGCTTAGCGAAGTCCCGCCCTGCGGGATTTGGGCACTTTATTGTATACGCGCTTAAAACCTCTTTTTTCATGCCACTAATAGCATTTTAAGGCCTAAATAAGCACCCTTATTCACCATTTTACCTTTAATATCATATCGTTACCTTGGTCCGACCCCAGACACCGCACCAGACACCGCAGACACCGACCCCAGACACCGACCCAGACACCTCATCGATCCCTTGCTTTGACAAAAAGATCAGAACATTTTATGGCTAATCGTCAATAACAGAGTTGACCCTTTTTTTTATATCACCGCCGGAAAATCGAGAAAGCCATCGCTGAACAGATATCTGGAACTCATGGCTACTTAAATCGAGCATAACAGAGTCAATTAAATGGCCTGTCGGACCGTTTAGAATCGAAACGTGCTCCATTTTTAACATGAAATGTAGCCATTCGGCATCATCGGCGTGTGTGAAACCAAAAACCAAAGCACGATCGGGTCTCGGTGTGTCGAAGTCAAATACGATAAGCACCATGTCATTATCAAACCCACGTATCTGATCGCCTGCAATCACCCACCACCGAAAGTCTTTATTGGCGAAATCCGTAAAGTAAGCGATGTTATTGGCGGGTATAATAACAGGAACATAGGTTGGCCAAATGGCATCGCTTGAGGGTACGTCTATTGCCCCTGCGTGGCCTGGGTGTATTTTAATGGCTGGCCCTAATCCATAAGGGCTGTCGTGTGGGCCTACGTAGGTAAGCCGTGTTGTAGGACGAAAACTCTTGAGGAACCTATCTATCTCCGAACCGCAAAGAGCGCCTTGGGTGTTAATAGAAGGCTTGCTATTTCTTCGAAATAGTTTATCTAACCATCTCCTCTTGATCTGATGTTCCCGTTTAGGGGCACCCTTCCTTTCCGTCTCATGGATCTTAAGTTGAAGCCCTTCTGCCTCAAATAGCCCTCGACCGCACTTTGGGCACTGTAATAGTCCACCTTCAACAGTCTCTCCACAAAAACCACATTTTTTACTCATGATTTTCCTCTTTCACTGTTTGCAATGAGAAGTTAACGGGGTGGGTCGGCGTATCACCGTCCTGCGGGATTTGAGCACTATCGCAAGCCTGCCCGCACTTTGATCCCTGATTAACTGATTGCACTCTTGTGAAGTGAAAGTTTCAAGTACGTTCCCCACGTTCGACCTTAAATTTTTTTTGACTATCATGGCCGAAAATTAAAAGGAGATTCTTGTTGAGTAAATCGTGTTGTCCTTCCCAGAATCGAGTTGATAGTAAGATCCAATTTTTCTTTGAGTTTTTTGCCATTATCCCTTTTGACTTGTTTGGAGTCATAAAAAATACACCGTAAATGAGCAATATCAAAAGGTAGTTTTTTTCGTCTTTTTTCATCACAAATTAAAACCACATTGGAATTCTTAGCATGAGCAATGCCTACTTCATAAAACACATTTGCATTATCTTTTGTAATTTCAGCAATTATTATTAGTGAAGTATCAATGGATTCAATAATATCCATAATGATTGGCCTGATGTCAAAAATTTGGTTCGCCAAAAATGGTTCTAATTTTCCCTTCGTTACTTTACGTATTATTTCCTCAATTTTTAGATCTTGTAGTTTTTTCTCGTTAAAAGGCATAACTATAAAGCATTTTGGCTTTATCAGATCAAAAGAAAAATTATTTATGGTTACATCTTCATTATCAAAAACTTTAATCCCAATATTTCCACCATCATAAAATGGTTCAATACTATCCACGGCGTCCAAAATTTTTATCCTTCCATTCTCTCCATTTAAGAATAAAGAAAATTTCCTTCCTGAAATCTTTAACAATATATTGTATATGGTATTATCTTTTATTTCTTCAGCTAAGCCCAAAGTGTTAATTGCGTAGGAACCCTGTGGAATTCTCTTGCCAATCACAAATTTTTTCCCATAACCACCAATTCCTGCAAAATAATAGTTATGGGGACTCTGGTATCTAAAAACGATTGCTGCACTATGTGGTCCATTAGGTGGAAGATTTTTTAATGAATTAAAAATAATATCAGCCTTTATTTCACCATCAATTAATTTTTCTTTATTAATCAATAAGCTATCAGGAAAGATTCTATCTATATTCTCCTCGTGGGTAAATGATAGTTCTTCAACTTTCCATTTGCCGCTTACAATGTGCCAATCATTTTTTACCATGTTTTCCCCTTTTAAAACTTACAATTACGCATAACGTTCATAGGCGAACTTGTTTGGATATACTGACTCTGGCTGAAGGATGGAACACCTTTCACACCTTCATCTGTTTAATGCCATGCTAGATAAAATATGCCCCATGTGTCAAGTTCTTTTGTGAAAAGCAGGAAGAATAATCCAAGAAGATCAAATATGGTATAGATGGTGCTTTTGTTACTCTCCAGAATTTATGCGATGTCACGGGGCTTTGCAGGGACTCATTTCCTGAAAAGCCAAAAGAAGAAGGTTAGCAGGAGGCTGATGATGATGCTCGTCATCAGGGGGAAATAGAAGGTGAACTTATCCCGCTTAATGTATATATCTCCGGGGAGCCTGCCGATCCAGGGGATCTTATCACCGAGGATCAAAATAAAACCTAACACCACGAGTACTATGCCAAAGATGATCAGGACCTTGCCGATACTACCGAAGGGGGACATTGTACAACCTTAAGTTTACCACGGATTTTTCACGGAATGACACTGAATGATCAGACGATTCTTCTTATCATCTCAAACTTTTCTGCTCCAAAGTTAAACAATAAACCTATCTTTAAACGGGTTGTTTTAAGATAGTTGATTAATTGAGCCTCATCCTGATTTGTTATCGTTTTTATTGCCTTGTTTTCTACCAGAACCTTGCCTTCTACCAAGAGGTCGGCGCGAAACCTTCTCTCAAATATGACTTCCTTATATTTAACATCTAAGTCTATCTGTCGTTGATAGGCAATATTCCTCAAATCCAGCTCATAGCACAAGGCGTCTTCATACACAGACTCCAGATAGCCGGGCCCAAGTTCTTTATACACCTCCTGCGCCGCCCCTATGATTTTATACGTTAGGTCTTCATATAGTAATTTACTCATTGTTTACTTTCTGTGATATTCCGTGTCCTTCCGCGGTTAATTCTTGCTTTATTTACTTTCCGGTGATATTCCGTGTTTTTCCGTGGTAGACTCTTGCTTTGTTTATTTTCCCGTGATACTCCGTGTCCTTCCGCGGTAAATTATTTTTCTTTACCGAGATAGCGCTCCTTCTCGCTGTAGATGCAACCGCAGTAGCTCTGCCGGTAGAGCTTAAGGGCCTTGGACTCCTCGATCCCCTGCTTCCACCCATCGCGAAAGTCCTTGTAAAGAAACTGCACCCCCTGCTCCTTGCCCACGGTCTCCCCGATGGCCTTGATAAGCTCGTGGTTCTGGTGCTTGCTGTGCAGCAGGGTGGAGGTGAAGGCGTCAAACCTTCCCCGCTTGGCCACCTGGGCCGTTGCCTGCAACCGGAGGTGGTAGCAGAACCGGCACCGCTCATCCTCGCGAAAGGCCACCCCGCGCAAAAACTCCTCCAGGTCATATTCATCCCGATAGATCACCTGGATGGCGGCCTCCTTTTCATATGCCTGCATTGCCGCGAGCCGGCGCTGGTACTCCTGATAGGGGTGTATGTTGGGATTATAGAAGAACCCCATGGCATCCCATCCCTCTTCCCGTAAGGTCTTGAGGGGGTAGATCAGGCAGTTGGCGCAGCAGATATGGATGAGCGCCTTCAATCCCTTGAGCGCTCCTTGAGGGCAGCGTGGGCAGCGGCCATGCGGGCGATGGGCACCCGGTAGGGAGAACAGCTCACGTAATCGAGCCCAATTTGGTGGCAGAACTCCACGGAGCTCGGCTCCCCGCCGTGCTCGCCGCAGATCCCGATCTTGAGATCCGGCCTCGTCGCCCTGCCTTTTTTCACAGCGATGGCCATCAGCTGGCCCACACCGATGCGGTCGAGTTTCTCAAAGGGGTCTGCTTCCCAAATCTCGGCCTCCAAATAGGCATTGAGGAATGTGCCTGCATCGTCCCGGCTGATCCCGAAGGTAGTCTGGGTCAGATCGTTGGTTCCAAAGGAGAAGAACTGGGCCTCCTGGGCCACCTGGTCGGCGGTCAGGGCGCCGCGCGGGACCTCGATCATCGTCCCGACTTTGTATTCTACCTGCACGTTGTAGCGGGCGAAGACCTCGTGGGCCTTCTCGTCCACCACCTTGCGCTGGTTCGCCAGCTCGCGGACATCCCCGACCAGGGGGATCATCACCTCGGGGTGGACCTTGATACCCTCTTTGGCCTTCTCGCAGGCCGCCTCGAAGATGGCCTGGGCCTGCATGGCGGTAATCTCGGGATAGACGATGCCTAAGCGGCACCCCCGGTGCCCCAGCATGGGGTTGGCCTCGTGCAGGGCCTGCACCTTGGCCTCGAGCTTTTCCGGAGCAACCCCCATCTTGCCGGCCAGCCCCTCTATCTCCTCTTGTGTATGGGGGAGGAATTCGTGCAACGGGGGATCAAGGGTACGGATGGTGACCGGCCGCTCCCCCATGGCCTGGAAGATCCCCTTGAAGTCCTCCTTCTGCATGGGGAGGAGCTTGGTCAAGGCCCGCTCCCTGCCGGCCTTATCCGCGGCCAGGATCATCTCCCTGACGGCATCGATCCGGTCCCCCTCGAAGAACATGTGCTCGGTGCGGCACAAGCCGATCCCCTCGGCGCCGAAGGCAATGGCGATTGCGGCCTGATCTGGCTTGTCCGCATTGGTGCGCACGCCCAGGCGCCTAACCTCATCGGCCCAGGCCATCAGCTCGGCATAATAGCTGTAGATCTCGGATTTTTCGGGTTTCAGGCTTTTCTCGATCAGGACCTGGAGGATCTCAGAGGGTCGGGTGGGGATCTTACCGATGATCACCTCTCCGGTGGTCCCGTCGATGGAGAGGTAGTCGCCCTCTTTGATGAGATGGCTGTCCACCGTGATCTGCCGCTTCTTGTAATCGATGTTCAGGGCGCCGCACCCTGCCACGCAGACCTTGCCCATCTGGCGCGCGACCAGGGCGGCGTGGGAGGTCATCCCGCCGCGGGCGGTGAGGATGCCCTGCGCAGCATTCATCCCGCGGATATCTTCAGGGGAGGTCTCGATCCGCACCAGGAGGACCTCTTCCCCCCGGGCCGCCCACTCCTCGGCATCAGGGGCGTTGAAGACCACCTTGCCTGAAGCGGCGCCGGGGCCCGCGTTGAGGCCATGGGCGATGAGCTTGCCTTTATCGATGGCCTTTCGTTTTTCCTGGGAATCGAAGACCGGCCGCAAGACCTGATTCAACTGATCAGGCTCCACGCGCAGCAAGGCCTCCTCCTTAGTGATCAGCCCCTGGCGCACCATATCCACGGCGATCCGCAGGGCAGCCAGGCCGGTGCGCTTCCCGCTCCTCGTCTGGAGCATCCACAGCTTCCCCTGCTGGATGGTGAACTCGATGTCCTGCATATCGCGGTAGTGACGATCGAGCTTGACGCGGATCTCATCCAGTTGTTGGTAGATTTCAGGCATCTCCTCTTCCAAAGAGGGGACATCCTTGTCACCCTTCTGCCGCTTGTTGATGGGCTGCGGGGTGCGGATTCCCGCCACCACGTCCTCCCCCTGGGCGTTCATCAGGTATTCGCCGAAAAAGACGTCCGTCCCGGTGGCAGGGTCCCTGGTAAAGGCCACGCCGGTGCCCGAGGTCTTCCCCATGTTGCCGAAGACCATGGCCTGGACATTCACTGCGGTCCCCATATCACCGGGGATGTTATTCAGCTCCCGGTAGGCGATGGCCCGGGGGTTGTTCCAGGAGTTAAAGACCGCACCGATGGCACCCCAGAGCTGTGCTTTCGGGTCCTCGGGAAAATCGGCCCCCAATTTCTTCTTGATCTCCGTTTTATACTTCCGGATGAGTTCCTTGAGGTCTTGGGCGTTCAGCTCATGGTCATAGTTGATCCCCTTGGCCTGCTTTTTGGCCTCCAGGATCACCTCAAAGGGGTCCTGCTCATCCTTGCCCTGGGGCTTAAGCCCCAGGACCACATCGCCGTACATGGCGACAAACCTCCGAAAACAGTCATAGGCGAACCGCTCATCACCCGTGCGTTTTGCCAGGCCCTGCACCGTCTTGTCATTGAGCCCGAGGTTGAGGATGGTGTCCATCATGCCGGGCATACTGCGGGCGGCACCGGAGCGCACCGAGAGAAGCAGGGGGTTCTCCGGATCGCCGAACCGCGACCCCATGACCCGCTCCACCTTGGCGAGGGCCGCCTCCACCTCCTTCTCCAGCTCAGGGGGATACGCCCCTGCGTGTTTTTCGTAATAACTGCATATCTCCGTCGAGATGGTGAAACCAGAGGGAACGGGTATGCCGAGATTGGTCATCTCCGCCAGGTTGGCCCCTTTGCCGCCCAATAGGTCCTTCATCCCGGCGTTGCCGTCGGCCTTGCCCTGACCGAAGAAAAAGACGTACTTGGGCATCATATCCTCCTTTATCTCTTTGTAAACTACTATCGCCTTTCGGCGAAGGCTTTAGTTCGAACTTTTAACCCAAAAGGGTTGGATAAGTCAATCCTGTGTCGCACAGCGACACCCCATCAATAAACATATCCGATTGGTAGGGGGTCGCCTTTCCCGCTTCGGGGTCCCGCAATCCTTATTTCTACATTGGAGAACGGGAGCGATCCCCCACCATTTAGATATCTCTATGGAGGGGATGTCGCATTCCGACACACCCCCTCTGGCTAAACCGGAGGTGACCCTTTGGTCAGAGCCACCTTCGGAATAAAAATATCCAAATGGTAGGGGGCGGCAAAGGGGGAATTCCGACACATCCCGCCTGTCAGATTTTTATACAAAGTAGGGCGGGACGCCTTTGGCGGAATCAACCTTTGACCAAAGGGTCACTGGCCAAAGGGCCACCTTCGGCTTCGGCTTCCCCTGTCCCCAGCCGGGAGAAATCAACCAGCTGGGAGAAGAGCCCGGCGATCTCGCCCAACAGGGCCAGACGATTAGCTTGCACCTTTTTGTCCTCGGCCATGACCATACAATGGTCGAAAAATGCATCCACCGGCAAGCGGAGTTTTGCCAACTCAGTAAGGGCCTTCTCATAGTCCCCACCCTTGATCGCTGCGGAGAATTTTTTCTCGATCGCCTGGTATTCGTCATGAAGATCTCGTTCCTCTGGGGCCTCGAAGCAAGCAGTATCGACCTGCCCTTGATGGTCAACACCCTTGAGGATATTGGCCACCCTTTTGAAGGCCACGGCCACAGGCGTAAACTCAGGCGTGCCCCTGAACCTGGCCACGGCCTCGACGCGGACACGGGCATCCACGAGATCGTCGATCTGGACGGCCAACACTGCCTCCACCACATCGACGGGATGCCCTTGTGAAACCAGCAGAGCGACAAACCTCCCCCTGAAGAAGGCCAGAACATCTGCCTGCACCTCTGACCAAACCGAAGGTGACCCTTTGGTCAGGGTCACTGGCCAAAGGGCCACCTTCGGCTCCGGCTTAGGGGGGCGTTCTATCTTCCCCTGCAAGAGATCAATGCCCATCTCGATGATCCTGCGCAGCGAGAGGCAATAGCCCTTACCGAGGATGATATTGATAATACCCAGGGTCTGCCGCCTCAGGGCAAAGGGATCGGAGGTGCCGGTGGGTATCAACCCGGCGCCAAAGCAGCCGATGACGGTGTCCATCTTGTCGGCGATGCTGACCACTGCACCTGCCGGACTAGAAGGGAGCTCGTCCCCGGCAAACCGGGGCAGGTAGTGTTCAAAGATCACCTGCGCCACAGCCGGGTCTTCACCCGCAAGGAGCGCATATTCCCTGCCCATGACCCCCTGGAGTTGGGGAAACTCGCCCACCATCTCGGTTGTCAGGTCCGCCTTGCAGAGAAAGGCGCCTCTGGCCACCACCTTCGTATCATCAGGGGCCAACTCCCCGGCCAATTTTACTGCCAAGGCCTGAATCCGCATCACCTTTTCATAGGAGGTGCCCAGCTTGGCCTGGAAGATCACTCCCTTCAGCTTTTCCACACGCTCCTCGAGGGTGCGCTTTTGGTCCTCCTGGAAGAAGAACCGGGCATCGGCAAGCCTGGCCCGCAGGACCCGCTCGTTTCCCTTCTTCACCACCGCCATTGCGCGCGCCTTAATGTTGCTCACGGCGACAAAGCAGGGGAGCAAGGCCCCTTTTTTATTCACCACGGGTATATACCGCTGGTGCTGTTGCATGGCGGTGATGAGGACCTCCCTCGGGAGGTCGAGGTATTCCTTAGCAAAGTTGCCGCTGACGGCCACCGGGTACTCCACCAGGTAGGTGATCTCTTCCAGGAGGTCTTTTGTTTCCAGGGGTTTTCCTCCTGCCTGCTCTGCAGCCTCTTGTACCGTGCGGCGGATCAATTCCCTGCGCTCCTCCGGATCGACGATGACGCAGGCTTTACGCAACCCCTCCAGGTAGTCCTTCAATCCCTTTATGGCGAAGGGATCAGGGCATAAAAAGCGGTGGCCCCTGGTAAGGGGACCGCTCCTTGTTTGCTCCACGGTGAAGGGTATCACCTCGCCGTCAAAAAGCGCCAGGATCCAATGGATGGGGCGCGCGAAGCGCAGCTCGAGATCGGACCAGCGCATCGACTTCGCAAAGGGGATGGAGGTGATCAGGCGCGGGAGGACCTCGGAGAGGATCGCGCAGGTCTCTCTCCCTTGCTCGCGCCTGCGTACGCAAAGATACTCCCCCTTTTCTGTTTGTACCACCTCAAGGGCCTCTACCCGCACCCCTTCCTTTTGGGCAAATCCAAAAGCGGCCTTGGTGGGCCTGCCTTGAGGGTCAAAGGCGACGGCCTTGGGCGGGCCGATCCTTTCCGTCTCCAGGGGATGCTGTTGTTTCTCAAGCTCGGCGAACAGGGTGAGCCGGCGCGGGGTGCCCATCACCCGCATCTCCCCGCACTCCACCCGCTGGAGCTCCATCTCTTTTTGCAAGATCTCTTGCATCCCCTGGAGGGCTCGGGGGATAAAGCCGGAGGGTATCTCCTCGGTCCCTATCTCAAGCAGCATCCCCTTTTTCATGCCTTGCTCCTCATCAGGGGATATCCCATCTCCGCCCGCTGGTACAGATAGCGCTCGGCACAGCCGCGGGCCATTGCCCTCACCCGGAGGATGAATCCTATCCTCTCGGTGACGCTGATGGCCCCCCTCGCTTCCAAGAGATTGAAGGTGTGGGAGCATTTCAGACAATAGTCATAGGCAGGCAGGACCAACCCCTTTTCTATGAGCTTTTTCGCCTCTCCTTCATACATATCAAAGAGTTTTAGGAGCATCCCCACATCGGCTTGTTCGAAGTTGTAGCAAGAAAACTCCACCTCGCCCTGGTGGTGGATATCCCCGTAGCGGATGCCATCGGTCCAGATAAGGTCATAGACGTTCTCCACCCCCTGCAAATACATGGCGATCCGCTCAATGCCATAGGTGATCTCCACTGAGACGGGCTTAAGATCAATCCCCCCTGCCTGCTGAAAGTAGGTGAACTGGGTGATCTCCATCCCATCAAGCCAGACCTCCCAGCCCAGCCCCCAGGCGCCCAGGGTAGGGGATTCCCAATCGTCCTCCACAAATCTGATGTCATGGGCCAGGGGATCGATGCCGAAGCTGCGCAGACTGTCTAAATAGATCTCTTGAATTGCGAGGGGTGAGGGCTTCATGATGACCTGATACTGATAGTAGTGTTGCAGGCGGTTGGGATTTTCTCCGTAGCGGCCGTCGGCAGGGCGTCGCGAGGGCTCCACATAGGCGGCATTCCAGGGCTCTGGGCCGAGGACCCGCAGGAAGGTGGCGGGGTTGAAGGTCCCGGCCCCTACCTCTATGTCATACGGCTGCTGGATGACACACCCCTTGTCGTTCCAAAAATGCTCCAGGGCCAAGATCAACTCTTGTAAGGTCACTGCCTCCTCCTAATGTCGTGTCTCAGAAATTCGATGAATAAGTCCAAGGCCAAATCGGCCTCCGTTATTCACACGCATGATAAAAACCTCTTTAAAGTCAAAGAGTTGGAAAATAAAAAATTATCAAGATCCGTCGCGACTTATTCAATTTAATTGTAAGACATGACACTAATCCCCCTGCACCTCTTCCATAACCCGCAATGATTTCAATCCCTTGCCCAACTGGTGCTGAACGAACCGCGGGAGGATCTCCCTCCCTTCGGCGAGGACCTGAGGGGAGAATCGAATCCCCTCTACCCCGGCGAGGTCCATCATGAGGGCCTGCTCCATGGCCTGCAAGGTCTCACCGGAGATGGCGACTGCCCCCTGGGCATTGATATGGCATCCCTGGCAGACTGCTCCGCCGTGGCGAAAGCTGAACCACGCCCCATCAGCCAAGGGAAGCTGCTCGTTGCAGATGCTGCACTCCGTCACCCGGAGCCGGTAACCCAGGAGGTCGAGGAACCGCAACTCGAAGACCCGCGGGTACTCCTCGCGCACGGGGGCGTCATTGAGCAAGGTCAAGAAGGTCACCACTAGTTCAAATAGCGGTGGGTTTGCCTCCTTCTCGCCGGTCATCTCCTTGACCATCTCGAGGAAATAGCTCCCATAGAGGACCTTGGAGATATCGTCACTGATCCGAAAAAAGGGCTGTATCATATCAGCTTCATCCACTCTGATCAACCCCCCCCTCCCTTCGGCGAAGAGGACCCGGATATAGGAGAAGGGCTGCAGGTTATTGACAAACCGCCTCTTGCTCCGCTTGGCCCCTTTGGCGATCCCTTTGAGCTTGCCCAGATCAGGGGTGTAGAGGGTGACGAGCAGATCGGATTCTCCGAAATCGGCGCGGTAGATCACCACGGCATCGGTCTTGCGCAGCTGCATAGCGATGAATATGGTCTTCTATATCTTATGAATCAGAACATCCCTGGGCTTGACGCCATCAGAGGGGCCGACGATCCCTTCCTCTTCCATTTGCTCGATGATCCTCGCTGCACGGTTATAGCCTATTCTCATTTTTCTTTGAATGAGGGAGATGGATGCCTGGCCGGTCCTGGCCACAAAGGCCACGGCCTCATCGTATTTTTCGTCGTGCTCCTCATCCTCGAGTTCCTTGCGCTCCCTGCGCTCCCGCAGGATGCTCCGATCATAGGTAGGCCCCCCTTGCCCACGCCAGAACTCCACGAGCCTCTTCATCTCTCCCTCGGAGACATAGGCCCCGTGGACGCGCAAGAGCTTGGAGCTTCCAGGCGGCAGAAAGAGCATGTCCCCTGCTCCCAAGAGGTGCTCGGCCCCCTGGGTGTCGAGGATGGTTCTGGAGTCGATCTTGGTGGAAACCTGGAAAGAGATCCGGGCGGGGAAATTCACCTTGATCAGCCCCGTCAAGACATCCACCGAGGGGCGCTGTGTCGCGAGGATCAAATGGATCCCCGCGGCCCGGGCCATCTGGGCCAGGCGGATGATGGACTCTTCCACCTCCCTGCCCGAGACGATCATAAGGTCGGCCAGTTCATCAATCACCACCAGCACATAGGGGAGCCGCTTGGGAGGCATTCCCCCTTGCCCACCCTCGATGGGGCGGCTTGCGGCGAGCCCCTCGGTCGCGAGCTCGGGGTTGAACGACTCAGCCGAGCGGATCGCACCCTCCTTGACCTTCTGGTTATAGTTCTCGATGTTTCTGATTCCCTGCTCTGCCATCATGGCGTATCTGCGTTCCATCTCCTCTACCATCCATCGCAGCGCGATGGCCGCCTCCTTTGCATCCGTTACCACGGGCAATAATAAGTGGGGAATGCCTTCATACGCGGGGAGCTCCAACATCTTGGGATCGATGAGAAGAAACTTGACGGCGTCCGGCGTGGCCCTCAACAGGAGGCTGCAGATCATGGCGTTGATGGATACGCTCTTGCCGGAGCCGGTCGAGCCGGCTACCAACAAGTGCGGCAGGCGGGCCAGATCGATCACAAAGGGGCTGCCGGAGATATCCTTGCCAATGGCCAGGGTCAAGATCGAGCCGCCCCCCTGAAAGAGGTCGGAGCTTGCCACGTCTTTTAAGCAGACGACCTCTCGCACTGGGTTGGGGATCTCGATCCCCACCACCGGTTTGCCGGGGATAGGGGCCTGTATCCTCACGCTGTGGGCGCTCAAGGCCAACGCCAGATCGTCATCCAGGTTGAGGATCTTATTGACCTTGACCCCCGCAGCAGGCTCAAATTCATAGACGGTCACGATGGGGCCGGGCCTCACCCCCACGACCTTCCCCTGCACGCCATAGTCCTTGAGTTTACTCTCCAAGATCTGCGAGTTGGCCCACAGGACATCCTCGGAGACCTTTACCCCCTTGTCCTTTCTCTCCTCCAGGATGGATAGGGGGGGGAGTTGATACTTTTCGCTCGTCGGTGTGGAGAAGGGGAGGGATTCCTGCTGTGGTTCGCTCTCCTGCTCGACCTTGTGGGACAGGATAATGGGGGGATGGGAGGGACCCTTGCTGATCCTCGCGCTTTTTTTCAGGGCTCTCTTTTTTTTCCATTTCCCCCAGTACAGGTCCTTGGCCCGTATAAGCCACCGGACGAGCGCCTGCACGGCCTTCATCATCGCCTTCAATACCTTCCTGAGGGATATGCTCGTGGTCAGTATGGTCGAGGAGATAAATATCAAGATGACCAGGAAGGATGTCCCTACCACGCCGAGGTATCGCTCCAAGAAGGTCCCCACGACCTTGCCCAGGACCCCTCCGGCTATCCCCTCGTAGGAGAAGACCTTCACCGCTCCTATGAAGATGTTGAGAAGTGTCGCGAAGGAGATAACCAGAAGGCCAAACCCAATCCGCCGGAGCCCTCTGTGCTCTGGTTGTCGGTTGGCGAAGATGGAGATCCCCCTTACCAGGAGGGCGATGGGGAGGAGAAAGGAGGAGCAGCCGAAGACCTGCCAGAGGATATCGGAGAGATAGGCGCCGATCAATCCTCCCAGGTTGTGGATCTTGGTTGGCGCGGATTGATAGAGGTTGAAGGAGGGATCTTGAGGGTGAAAGGAGTACAGGCACAGGATGAGGAAGCCGCCCGCACCGACAGCGAGGAGGCCGCCGATCTCCCTGAGCAATTCCTTTTTGGACATGTGGGGCCTCCTACATCTCGATGATCACGGGGATGATGACGGGCCGGCGGTCCATCTCCTTGCGGAAGAATCGCTTGAGGGCGCGGCGCACCACCTCCTCCACCGCGAGATCATCGGTCTTGGAATCGAGCGGAACACCCTCTAAGGCCTCCTTAATGACGGCTTTAGCCTGCTCTAAGACCTCCCCCATCTTTTCCTCAAAGAGGACCCCCCGGGATATGATGTCGGGACCCGAGACCACCTCCCCGGTTTTTTCATTGATGACCATCACGGGGATCACCATCCCGTCCTCGGAGAGTTGCTTTCTGTCCCTCAGAACCACATCTTCTACGTCTCCTACCTCCTTGCCGTCGACGAAGACCTTCCCAACCTCGACCTTATCGATGATCTTTCCTTTACCATTCTGCAGAAGGATGACATCGCCATCTTCAGCCAGGAGCAGTTTATCCTCGGCTATCCCCACCTCCCTGGCCAGTTGGATGTGCTGGACCAGGTGCCTATACTCACCATGGATGGGGATGAAATATTCAGGGCGGATCAGGTTGAGCATCATCCGCAACTCCTCGCGGTAGCCATGACCCGAGACATGGATGGCCGATATCTTTTCATATATGACATTTGCCCCCCGGCGGCAGAGGTGGTTGATCATGTGGGTGATGGCCTTCTCGTTGCCCGGGATAAAGCGCGAGGAGAGGACGACGGTATCCCCCTTTTGGATCTGAACGTCCTTGTGGCTGTCCGTGGCAATGAGGCTCAGGGCGGACAGCGGCTCTCCCTGGCTGCCCGTCGTAAAGAGCAGCAGCTTGTCCGGCGGGTAGTGGTCGATCTTCTTGACGTCGATCAAGCCACCCGGGGGAAGGCGCATGTAGCCGAGCTCTCGGGCGATCCGGGTATTGTTCACGATGTTTCTCCCCACCAGGGCCACCTTGCGGCCATACTTGACGGCGGTATCCATCACCTGTTGGATCCGTTGTATGTTGGAGGCGAAGAGGGCCACGATGACCCTGCCCGGACTCACCCTGATGATCTCCTCCAGCCTCTGGCCGATCTCCCGCTCCGAGAGGGTATGTCCCTCCCGTTCGGCATTGGTGCTGTCGGAGAGCAGGGCCAATACCCCCCGTTCCCCATACTCGGCGAACTTCCTCAGATCGGTCAACTCCCCTCCGGCCGGGGCCTGGTCGATCTTGAAATCCCCGGTGTGGATCAAGATCCCCACCGGCGTCGTGATACCCAACCCTACCCCGTCAACGATGCTGTGGCACGTCCGGATGAACTCCACCTGAAAGGGGCCGATCTCCACCTGATCCCGCGGCCGCACCTTCTTAAAGTTTACCTTCCCCACTCCCTCGTGCTCTTGCAGTTTCTCTTCTACCAGGGCCAGGGTGAAGGGTGTGCCGTAGACCGGGACCTTCAATTCCTTGAGGATGAAGGGGAGGGCCCCGATGTGATCTTCATGACCATGGGTAAGGATGATGGCCCGCACCTTATCCTTGTTCTGGCGGAGATAGGTGATATCCGGGATCACCATGTCGATCCCCAGCATATAGTCTTCAGGGAACATCAGGCCCGAGTCGATGACGATAAGGTCATCACCGTACTCCAAGACCATCATATTGAGGCCGATCTCCCCCAACCCCCCTAAGGGGATCAGCCGCAGGCCGCTCGGCTGAGCTCGCCGCAGGCCATCATGCTGCATCGGCATGCCCCCTGTCAGGAGCGGGGAGGTTGGCCGTAATCCGCCTTTCTGTCTCCGCCATCAGTCGCCTTCTATCCTTCATAGTGCAATCTTTAGTCTCAATGGGCCGGTCGATGACAATCCGTATGTTTCCCTTCTTGACCCTTTTGGTAGTCCTCGGCATGATCTCCCAGGTCCCATGGATGGTGATGGGCACAATGGGGACCCCTGCCCTGATGGCCAGGTTAAAGCCCCCGTTCATAAAGGGCTGGATGGCCCCGTCAAAGGAGCGGGAGCCCTCCGGAAAGATGACTACCGATGTCTCCTCCCTGATCTTTCGGGCGGCGATCTCCATGCTCTCGTAGACCCGTCTGCGCTTCGAGCGGTCGAGGCTGATATATCCTGCAGCACGCATGCCCCATCCCAAGATCGGAATCCTGAACAGCTCCACCTTGGCCAACCATCGGAACTGCACAGGGAGGCAGGCAAGCAGGGCGAAGATGTCAAAACTCCCCAGGTGGTTGCACATGTAGATACAGGGTTTCCCGGGATCGATGTGCTCTAATCCCGCGACCTGCATCTTTGCGCCAGCCACCTTGAGGATCAGCCAGCCCCACAGCCTGGCATAGAGATGGACTACCCGCCCCCGGCGGTCAAAGGGAAAGGTCAGGTATGCGCAAATCCCCAAGACTATGGTGAAAACAGCAGCGCACGACCAGGCAAATATTGTCCTAAGCACCTGGTTCTCCTTGTAATCGCTTGACGATCTCTTGTACCTCTTTTTTTATCGCGCCGTCCAGGTCATAGGGGGAGATCCCTTGCTTGTCGGCCTCTATCACCTTCTGATTAAAGGAAAGGTGCCCCAAGAACGATAGCTCGCTCAATCCCTTCTCGATCAACGCCCGGTCCTCCGGGGAGGTCACCTTGTTCCCCACGCCGTACACCTTCTGCACCCCCAGATCCAGGGCTAACCTCCGGATCTGCTTGGCCGTGGAGATGCTCCGCTGCCCTGGTTCCACCACGACGATGAAGGCATCGACGTGTTTGGTGCTCCCCCGGGTCAGGTGCTCCAGGCCTGCCTCCATATCGATGATGACCATCTCGTCCCTCTTGACCAGGATATGGTGGAGCAACCCCTTGAGCAGGACGTTCTCCGGGCAAAAACACCCGCCTTCGGCCTGGGGGATGCTCCCCACGGTGAGGAGCTTTACCCCGTGGTGGGTCACGCTGTAGGTGTCCGGGATATCGTCGACCTTGGGGTTCAGCCTGAAGACCCCGCTGAAGGTCCCCTTTTTAGCCCCGGTTCGCTCCTCCACCAGCGGGGTCATCTCCGCCAGGGGGGTGACCCCCTTGAGGAGTTCCGGGGGGAATCCCAGGGCTGAGGCGAGGTTGGCATCAGGGTCGGCATCGATGGTTAGAACCTTGTATCCCTCCTCGGCTAAATACCGAGCCATCATCCCGGCGAGGGTGGTCTTTCCCACCCCGCCCTTGCCCGCAATGGCGATCTTCATTGACGCAATGACCTATCCCGTAGACCAAACCACCATGAGGTATTACCCCCATCTCTGTTGGAGGATACCATGTCCCTCATAAGGATTCAAGGATTTGATCATTGAGGGTGGCGTATCTTTGCTTTTGTCAGGCGGGGAAAACGGAAGGTGGCTCTTTAGCCAAAAAGGTCATCTTTGGCGAAAAAGCTACCTCCAGCGGTTTAGCTAGGGGTACCACCTCGCGAGGCACAACGAACGGCAAAGGAGGTACCCCTGATTGATTTAGGGTATTGCGTTATTTAAGACGTCCCTCTCATACCCTTACTTCACTCCTCCTCTATCCACAGGCTTCTCCCATTTACTCCAGGATGTCAGCGGCCCGGTTGCACGACTACACCGAAGGCCGGTTGCTTTCTCATGATCGTCTGTACATCCCTTGCCGCTTCAACGTCTCTTAGTGTAACAGGTTTGAGCACGTGTTTGGAACGGTAGATCTGGCTCTTTGGCATCGCTAAGAACTGTCTTACCTGCCCCTTTGTAGGTGCTGTTTTCCATGTTACTTGGTGCGCAGCGCGCATGACTCTGGCCAAGGCCACCTTTTCAGTGTCGGTCAGGCTCCTATTGCTCAACAATTTGTGTGCTGCGATGAATGCGGTCCTAACAGGACCTCTTAGCTTTTTCTCAAGCTTGTAAGGCTCTCGAATATAGGGTACTGGATCGACATTGAACGAGGCGCGTTTAGGGAGAACACGAAAGAATCTATCGGGATCATCGAACAGGTGTTGCGGGTCGGTTGGGTCAGGGAGTAACCCCATCTCTTCGAGTTTCTGGATCGCAAGCATCCCCTTCATCAACTCCGCCCAGAAAGTGTCTTCGTGCCATCCAGAGCAGCGAAAATCTAGCTGGTCACTCACCGAGATTCGTTCACCGATGTCTGTTTCTGCGGAAGCTCGTGCCACGATTGACCCTGAAAGAAACTTAAAGGTAATCAGCAACGTATAGGGATTTACCGGATCAATTTCAGCCGTAAAACCGGGCTTATCAATCTTCTGGCCGGGAAAGACTGGGAGCCATAACGAGCGCGGGATGTGTGCTAGGGCTCGCGGTGGTGGAGCCACCGTGTCCTTTTGTTGCAAGTCACGGATCTCCCAAAGGAAACTGCCTGGTACCAGGCTGACAGAAGGAATAAGCGCGGGTGTCGCGGTAAAACTCCACTTCTTTGGATCGCACGTGAAGTGGAGAGTGCCGAGCACCCCCATATCCCGAGGGTGATCTCGTAACGGCCTCTCAAGCGCATTGACGGTGATCTGCATCGACGAGGGCTCTATCGAGTACGTTCGCTCGGAATAGAGGTACCTTCGGTATCCCCAATTTCCTGCCGGTGGCTGGAAGGCTCGTTTGTTCGTTGCATAGACCCCCAACGTCCAGCTCGTTTTGCCAGCACCGCTCGCGGGTGAGTAAAGGCGTTCAAATGCGGCTACATGAGACGCTGGGGACAGACGCTCGTAGCGCTCCATCATGCCGCCAGCGTCAATAAGGGTCCACACCGATTTTTCTATGGAGGGATCGACGCTTCGCGCGGTGAGTGTTATCTTGACCGCGAGTGCGCCGCTGGGCTGCTGCACCTTCTCGTACTTTATTTCATCTCGGAAAACTACTTGGCTGCCATAACTAAAGCTGCCCAGATACCAAGGATAGATATCCTCGTCTGGCTGAGAAGGATGCAATGCAATATATAATGCCAACTGCGATGAAGGACTCGGCTCAACTATGGCATAAGACGCTGTACCCTCGCTATGCTCATAGCCTAAAATGGACTGCTCCCGAAGCAGCGTTCCTGACTTCGTACCACCAGAGTAGGTATTGAGGCTAAGTTCGTCGCGTACAGGATCCAGATTGATGGGAAATATGAATGGCTTTGTTTGGTTCAGTGTTTTTTTTACTTCTGCCCAATATCGCCCCGGATTAAAGTCCTGCGTGGCAAAAATCGAGAAGTTCTTCATATCGGTATCCCATCCGATCAAGGACATTAACGGGTGCAGTTCTGTCTTGCACCGATGGCCCGAGTCTTCAACCCATGCGCCATGCGCTTCTACCTTCCAGCCCACGGGGAAGAACTGGTCCAGCAGGTTTGGAATGGTTACAACCTCAGTCTCGATGTTACCAGCGGGGAAACCATGATTTTCTGGATTTACACGGCCACGTGAGTTTGTAGAATACCACTGATCATCAGGCATTATGTAGAGGTTTAGGTCGTTGTCACCGAGGGGATTATCCTTGCTGTCATATAGGTTCCATTTAACACTCAAGATTGTACCCGACAACGTCACCCTCTTGTTGTCGTTGTCGACATATTGCCATTGCAGGCCAACAGCGTCCCCCGTCGCGTACGTCGTTTGAGGAACAACGACGAAGACACATACCAATAACATAAGCCCAGCTATTCGCATGGTATCTCCTCCTTTAATGATAAGAATTTAAATCAAATCTTTTTATAATTGAAAAAATAATAAGGAAATTTAATGGGACGATTCTATTTTTTTATCCTCCTTATTAATGTGACGTAAGTGCCTGCAATAAGCGGCTATCGTGTGCGATACAGACGAAGCTATTGTTTTTTTTCTGCCGTTTGTGCCGTTGTTATGCGAAACATCACGCCTATTGTCTATTATTGGGGAAATAGTCCCTATCTACATTGTGGGCATCCAGAAACTCTTCTGCATCGTCCTGAAACTAGCGTACCATTCCATCCAGCCAGAAGCGCTTCGCCAACACAAGCAGCCCAAGCAAACACATACCATGCATTGTAATCACGGCAATTCATGATTGCTCCTTGTCTATTGGTCAGCTTGCAGCAATATCTTCCATCAACTTTTCCTTCTTTCTCGAAGCTGCCTGGCAGTTCTTCCTTTTCAAGAAAGGCGACAAGTTTTTTCCATTGAGTTTGTAATTCCTCCGGCATTCTCTTCTTACTCTGAATGTTATGGAATTGTTTTAGGAAGCTCTCAATCTTCTTAAAATGTCGGATAACCATTTCTATTTCATTTTTTTCAAGTAGAACCTTGCCATTTTCTGTCAGTTTCATTCTGCCCTCCTACTAATTCATCCCCCATAATTGTTTTATCTAGGAAACACATTGCAAACTCTTGTCTAGGTTTATCGACGTGTTGTTTCACATAACTCGTTCATATCCGAACTAAGGTTCGGATATACCACCTCTGAATGACGGTGATTCCCCTTCCCACTCTACTCTTTGGTTTTATATCGAATCCTGTAGTACTTTTTTGGATTACTGTCTTGACATATTTCGTCTTTTTTTTGATCTTTTCTGCTTTTTTTGAGTGATGATAAAAGAAAGTAAGACGAAAAGTAACAAAAAGTGGGCATGGCATTGATTGGCTTTCGATATTGGTTATGTCATCATGAACAGGCCTTTGACACCAGTATATCCGTTGCATGGTGCCACGGGATCAACGGCGGGAAAAGGAGGGGATCAGGTTGAAAAGAGGAATAAGAGGCTATTACCATCGTACGGTGGTAACTTACGGAAAAGCGTAAGGGCCGTCCCTAAGGACGGCCCTTTGTTGCAAATAAAGGGGGAAAACACGGTACAGGCTATGGGGTTTTAGGGGGGTTCCTGAACCACAGCGCTGGCTGGCGCCAACGCAGGAGCTTTTAAGCCCTGTTTTCCCCCTTGTTATATGTAGCACAATCCCCGTGCCTTGTAAAGACCTTAAATGATAAATCTTCTGAAAAAAGGAGAAAAAGAGAGTCTAGCCCTCAAACAAGAGGCCCGCAAGCAAACAAGCTTTCCCTCCTTTGTCAGCGCATGTCTTATCTTTCTATCGCCAGGGTTCCGGCTATAAAAACCCTTGACAGCCTGGCAGCAACCTGGTAGAGGAAGCGGGGGCACAACGAGGTGTCCTGAGGCAGCAAATGGCGTCCAAAGGGACGCCTTTTTTTGTCTCTCAGAGGGGTTTGCAAGAGACTCTATAATTACGAGAGGTTACGCAATGTCGCTAATAAGAGAAGAGGAGGTTATCCGATGAATTTACGAAGGCCAAATGCTAGTGCGGCAACGGGGACGTTCAACCGTTCGAGAACGGTCGTTCCCATGTCAGGTATCTGCACCGACTGTCTTGACGGGTGTAAGGGTGGTTGTGAGGTGTGGCTCGCCTCGTTCCGGGGCAGGGAGGTGATCTATCCCGGGCCATTCGGCGAGATCACGGCAGGGGCGGACAAGGACTATCCGGTGGATTACTCCCACCTCAACATCCAAGGATATGCCGTCGGCGCAGAAGGATTGCCCGACGGGGTGAAACCGAGCCCTGACACGGCCATCTTTCCGGCTGTCGATACCGAGACGGAGTACGGATGGGATAAAAAGGTCCGCATGCGCGTGCCTATCTTCACCGGTGCCTTGGGTTCCACCTTCATTGCCCAGAAGAACTGGGAGCACTTTGCCATCGGTGCCGCCATCTCGGGCATCACCGTCGTGTGCGGCGAGAACGTCTGCGGTATTGACCCCAAGCTGGAGCTGGACAACAACGGGAAGGTCAAGAACTCGCCTGAGATGGATCGCCGGATCGAGACATACCAGCGGTTCAACGAGGGGTATGGTGAGATCCTTGTGCAGATGAATGTCGAGGATACGCGCTTTGGCGTGGCGGAATATGTCTTGAACAAGCATAAGCTCGATACCATTGAGCTCAAGTGGGGGCAGGGCGCCAAGTGCATCGGCGGTGAGATCAAGGTCAGAGAGCTCGAGCGGGCCCTCGAGCTCAAAAAACGGGGGTACATTGTCACCCCTGATCCGACCAGCCCTGAGGTTCAGAAGGCATTCAAGGAAGGGGAGATCAAGGAGTTTGAGCGACATTCTCGGCTGGGATTTGTGGATAAAGACGGATTCCTCAAGGAGATCGAGCGGCTGCGCAAGATGGGCTATAAGAGGATCACCCTGAAGACCGGCGCCTACTCAGCAGTGGAACTCGCCATGGCGCTGCGGTACGGGGCAGAGGCGCACTTGGACCTCCTTACCATCGACGGCGCCCCCGGCGGCACGGGGATGAGCCCCTGGCCGATGATGAACGAGTGGGGCATCCCATCGTTCTACCTCCACTGCCTCGCCTATCAGTTCTGCGAGAAGCTCGCCAAGCGAAAGATCAGGATCCCGGATCTCGCCATGGCCGGTGGATTCTCAGGCGAAGACGGGGTATTCAAGGCCATTGCCATGGGGAGTCCCTATGTCAAGGCGGTCTGCATGGGTCGGGCCCTTATGATCCCCGGCATGGTGGGGAAGAACATCGGGCAGTGGCTGGCGGAGAATGATCTGCCGAAGGGCGTTGCCAAATACGGGAAGAGCGTTGAGGAGATCTTCGTTTCCTATGAGGAACTGAAAGGGAAGTATGGTAATAGGATGAAGGATATACCCCTCGGCGCGATGGGCATCTATACCTTCTGTCAGAAGATCAGGGTCGGGCTCCAGCAGCTGATGGCAGGGAGCAGGAGCTTTAAGCTCTCCCTCGTCTCCCGCAGGGACCTTATGGCCCTGACCGAGGAGGCGGCCAAGGTCTCCGGCATCCCCTATGTGATGGATGCCTATCGGCAAGAGGCGGAAAAGATCCTGGCTGAATAATGACCTGTTTAAGGAGAAAATCTGCTTGACAGACGGTTTGTAAAGGCATAATATTATAAAAAAGGCACAAGGAAGTGTCAGCGAATTGACAAGGGCGTCTTACCAGGCGCCCTTTTTTCGTCGATACAAAGGCCGAATAAAGGAGAGGCATCTATGGATCAAAAGAGTGCGGGACTGAAGATAACCATATTCTTCTGTCAGCGAATCGATGCTGACCAGGATGCCCACCGGCGTCCCCTTGAAAAAGAGCTCGGCTCACAGATAAGATTTTTTCCCCTGCCATGCAGCGGGCGCATCGAGCCCCTGCACCTCATGCGTGCGCTGGAGTCCGGCGCCGATAAGGTTTATGTTGTCACCTGTGCCGAGGGGGCATGCCGCTACCGGGAAGGAAACGTCCGTGCGAAGAAGCGTCTTGCCTATGTCCAGGGGCTTATTGAGGAGATTGGCCTTGCAAAGGATCATCTGGAGCTCATCCATTTACCTGCCGGAACGGCGACGACCATCGCTCAGTTGGCAGAAGAGCTCCTCGCACGGGAAGCTTTTGTCGGCCCCCTGCCTGTGGATGCTCCGGGACAGGAAAGGCAACAGAGACAGCTATAAAGGAGTGAGGGCATGATTACTGCTGAAAGAAAGCCTTTGTCTGAAATCAAGGAGATGATTGCTCCCTACAGCAAGGTTCTTGTGGTCGGTTGCGGCAGCTGTGTCGCCGAGTGTGCAGCCGGCGGCGAATTTGACCCTGCTCTCAACAATGAATGAGGATTTTGTTTCGATATCCTCTCCATAAATGGTGGGGTTTTCTAACGGGGTAAAGCGAGGTTAATCCGTATGGTGAGTGGTGAGAAAGTTATTTGGAGCAAAGATCTCGAAAACTTTTTGCATCGGAATCCGGGCTTAAGGATCATTGATGATCCAGAGAAGCTTGAATATTACCGCCAAGATCTCAACGTTGATCTCCCGGTCATGATCCGGGACCTCATGCTGAAGAGCTTGCCTGATATCATTTTCCAGCCCGCCACTGAAGAACACCTGGTGGAGATCTTTGCCTTTGCCCGAAAGCACAAAATCCCGGTAACCGTCAGGGGTGCTGGAACTTGGGGGTATGGCGGAGCAGTACCCACCCGTGGAGGAATACTCATCGACCTCGGGTTAATGAACAAGATTGAAATCAACCCCGAGGCACTGCAGTTGACAGTGGGTCCGGGTGCCCGATTTCTTGACATACATCGCGAACTCGAACGCCATGGCCTTACCCTCCTTAGCATGACCTCAGGAAAGGGCGGAACACTCGCGGGATGGATAGCCACAGGAGGCATGGGATTTGGCACCTTCAGCCATGGCCCGGTGCGAAATCAGCTGATATCCATGAGGGT
>Ga0299915_10000142_pt1 | contig 53450 bp, 48 predicted proteins | sample RVTome_13_FD_200263 | JGI IMG/M metagenome (GOLD analysis project Ga0299915, IMG submission 200263) | Soil microbial communities from uranium-contaminated site in the Upper Colorado River Basin, Wyoming, United States - RVT92D227 (version 2) ...
GCTACAAAGGGGAGTGAATGAAATGGCAGACTTCGCGCAGAGGTTCAAGATTAGACCTCCGACAAGCAGGATGAGCGAGAACGAGAAACGAATGATCCACGAGGCGGCCCTCGATGTGATGGAGACTGTGGGGGTGAGGGTGCACAGCGAGAACGCCCGGGCGAAGCTCAAAGGAGCAGGCGCCATAGTCACAAAGGGGAGCCCCGATGTGAAGTTCCCTCGGGACGTCGTGAAGTCCCTTGTGAGCAAGGCACCGGACAAGATTGTCCTCGCGGGCAGAACGAAGGAGTTCGACCTGCCTCTCGACGGCACGCACAGCTACTACACGACGGACGGTTGCGGCATCGCCGTATGGGATTCGAAGAGCGGGATCAGGAGGAAGCCTGTTCTCGAGGATATCCGCAGGACAGCGGTCATCGGCGACTGGTTGCCATATGTGAGCATCTACGAGCCGATGGTGGTCGCCAGCGACCTCCCCGAGCACGTTCATGTGGTCTCCAGCATGAAGGTCTCGATGGAGAACACCCAGAAGCACATATTGACCGAATCCACCACCACCGTGGAGGAGGCTAGGGCCCAGGTGAGGATGGCGGCCGAGATCATGGGCGGCCCGGAGGAGCTGAGGAAGAGGCATTACATCTCGGCTATGCTGTGCACGATGTCCCCTCTGATGCTCGACGGAACCGCGGTGGATGCAGCGATGGTCTGGGCTGAGAACCATGTCCCAATCCACATAACCGGCATGGCTCAGGCGGGCGTCAGCGGACCCGCGAGCATCGCGGGAGACCTTGTGGTTAACCACGCGGAGACTCTCGCGGTCATCTGCATTATGGAGGCTCACGCGCCGGGTGCTCCCGTCATGTACGGCTCCGTTCTTACGAGCATGGACCCGAAGACAGGATCCTATATGGGTGGCTCTCCTGAGAGCACGGTATTGTGTGGTGCCTCAGTCGAGATGGCCAGGTTCTGCAACCTTCCGAACTCGACTGGCGGGTTCGGGTCCGGCGCTAAGATCCCCGGGGTGCAGGCGTCGCTGGAGAATGCCATCTCTGCGATGTCGTGCGCGGCGAGCGGTGGCGAGGTTGTGAACGGGTTCGGGGTGCCTGATGGCTCGACCCTGCTTTCATACGAGCAGCTCTTGCTCGACCACGAGATAGCGAGCATGGTCCTGAAGGTTCACGGAGGTTTCGATGTGAACAAGGAGACTTTGGCCGTGGACCTTGTGAAGAAGGTCGGCATCGGCGGGAGCTACCTCGCTCAGGTACACACGATGAAGTATCTCAGGAACCTGTTCGCGCCAATGCTGTGGGACAGCGATCCTTTCGACATGTGGGTCAGGAAGGGACGCAAGGATCCGATGCAGGCCGCGAGGGAGAAGACCGATTGGATCATCGGAAACCACGCGCCTGTCCCGCTCGAGCCCTCGGTCTCGAAAGGCCTCGACGCCATCGTCAAGGACTTCGCGAGAACGTGATGCGGTCGGCAAACCACTTCAATCGTTTTCCACCTTTTCCGTCGGCGTGACGCACGGGCGCGGGACCCGGCAATTGAGCGAAATCTCCTGCCCCGTAGGTGCGGCAATCGGCAGGAGCCAGACTGTTCGCAGGAGACTCACGTGCTCGATAGTTTTATTAACGGCCATCATATACTGCGGTTCTGCGGGCCTGTAGCTCAGCTAGGTAGAGCAATCGGCTCTTATTTCGGTCCTGCGGGACCGATGGAGACACCGATTGGCCAAGGGTTCGAATCCCTTCAGGCCCGCCTTCTCATTTCATGTCCAATACGGGCATACTTGCCCGGGGAGCTGCAAAAACGATATCTTCCCGGAATCCGATGCCGTAAGCGAGGAAGATGGCCAAGTGCAGATTCTGTGGTTCCGAGTACTACTCCGACAGCGATCACTGCTTCGCATGCGGTCAGCAAGTTGAGCCGCGGAGTCGGAATTCGGCGGAGAGTTCGATCAAGGGCAAGCTCGTCTACACAAGCGCGGTGCTATTCTCTATTGGCGTGATAATCGCCTGCTACGCCTCGGTGAGGGCCCTTTCCGAGGAGCAGGATTCTCCGGGGCCCCTCGGCGATGTGGACTGGGCTGGCATGTCGGTTTTGGGCACATTCATCGCCTCCGTGGGGGCCGGCTTGCTTCTGTACTCGCTGATGGCAGTCGGGCAGCATCTATCTGCAGTCCACGGGGGAGCGGAACCTTTGAACAGGAATCAGGCTGCCCTTCTTGCATTGGGGATATCTGCGCTCGTGTTCGAAGCGGGGTACATATTCGAGGCGGCGGTCCTTGAGTTCTCATTCGCCTGGGAGGTCTCCTTGGTCCTGCTCTCATTGGCCGTCGTTCTGGTCACCGCGGCATTCTTCTGGGCTCCACGCCCCATGTTCGACGTCGACGAAGACAGGGAGATGCCTCGGAATAGAAGACGTCTCCGAGGATGGTCGGTCGTCGCCCTGGGAGTTCTGCTCGAGCTGGTTCCGCCAATGATGAGCGACCGCTCGAACCCCATCATACCGTTCTTCATGCTTCTCTTCGGATTCGCAGTCATCTTCGGGGGGCTGGCTATTCTCATGGGGCCGTTTGAGCGGCCGTGGATTCCCGGCAAGAGGTCTCCGCGGACGTAGCCCTAGGGTCGCCTTTGGTCAGCGGAAACGATAAAGCCCACATCGTGCCATCAGAGGCGAGACGACCATGCCCTCGAATCACCTCTACTTCCTCGGGACCGCTGGCTCAGGGAAGAGCACCATGACTCACGCGTTCCAGGTGTGGCTCCAGAGCCAAGGCTTCGACTCCGTCACTGTGAACCTCGACCCTGGTGCGGAAGAGCTTCTATACCCACCCGACGTCGATGTCAGAGACTGGATCAGGCTGGGCGAGGTCATGTCGGAGTACGGCCTCGGCCCCAACGGGGCGCAGATCGTCGCGGCCGACATGCTCGCGCTGAACGCTAAGGAGATCTCGCAGGTCTTGGCCGGGTACGACACGGACTACGTTCTGATCGACACCCCAGGCCAGATGGAGCTGTTCACGTTCAGGCAGAGCAGCAGGGTGATCATCGACGAGCTGAGCGGGGAGTCAGCTGTGATCGGGTTCCTCTTCGACCCGTTGGTGGCGAAGACGCCCAACGGCTACGTGACCTCGCTCATGCTCGCCGCCACGGCACACTTCAGGCTGCAGAGGCCTATGATATCTGTGCTAGCGAAGGCGGACTCTCTGAGCGAGGCCGATAAGGAGAGGGTCGGCCTTTGGAGCCAGGACTTCTACTCACTGATGAATGCGCTTCTCGACGAGTCCGCCGAGGCGCAGACCCAGGTGAGCGTCGAGTTCCTCCAGGCCCTCGAAACACTTGGTGCTGGCAGGCCAGTCCTGCCCGTGAGCTCCGATGAACTGTCTGGTTTCGAGGATCTGTACAACTCCGTCCAGCAGGTCCTTCGGGGCGGAGAGGACATCGAGAGATGACCCCTAGTTCGACTTCTGCCCGCGGTCCTGCGCTCGCTGACTGAGGACCCTGTGGACCTCGAGCGCTGATCTTGAGAGGCGCACCCTGACCTTACCGTCCTCGACCCCCGATTCGATGAGCCCCTCTTTCTTCAGCTCCCTGATCACCCGCTCTGCCGCCTGTCGGCTGACGGGCCGCATCCGGGCCATGAGCTCATCGACGGTCAGGGACGAGTCGCCGATTGCCCCGATCATCCTTATCTGGCCCGGGGTGAACCTGTCCAGGGCGGTGGCTCCCTTGATGACAGGAAGCCGGGTGACCTTCTTGTCGACGTGGTATGTCTCAACTCCGACCCTGAATGCCGCGAGAAGCGCCGCGTCCCCCAGAAGCTTCGTCCCGCCGCTGATGTTGAGAACGACGCTCGCTGTTGGCCCGGAGCCATGCGGCTTCATTCGGGCAGAGAGCATGTCCGCGATCTCGTCGACCGTCCCCATGAAATCGGTGCCGTCGAGCAGCTCGGTCTCGATCTGGTTGCCTGAGACATCCTCGAGCCGAGAGATGGTCTTCAGGTCCTCGCACTCGGTCATGTCCTCGTGTCCGATGAGCACGAGCTTCTCGTATGGAAGGCTCCTCATCGCCTGGAGGACGCGCTCGTAGTCGCCCTGTCGGAAAGTCGAGACGAGGTATCTCAATCGCCATCACCGAGCAGGAGCTCGACCGAATCCTCGACTCTGAGGATCTTCTTTCTCGCGTCCGTTGGGTGCTTCTCGAGCCTCATGGCGCCTTTCGCGACCAGGTTCCTGACATGGTGGTTCACCGTGGCCTTGTGCTTGCCGAGCGTCCTTGCGAGGTCGACCTCTGTGGCGCCCTTGAGCTTCCCGCTCATGAGGATCCTGAGTATCTCCTTCTCCTCCCTGGAGAGTATCTGGCTATACTCCATCCTGAGAAGTGGGAGCGGGATCTCCTCATACGTGACATCATGTACGTACACCGTCGGAATCCCTTCGAGGATGCAGACCAGGAGTGCGGCAGATGAAGTAGGCCTCGTCCCTCCGGCGATGTTGAACACACTGATCTCCTTGCCATCGCGCTTGTGCTTCCTCACGTCAGCCCTGATCCTGACCGCGGTCCGCTTGAAATCGAAAGGGTCGTCGAGCTCGACGGCGTCGACGGGTATCCTCATGTCCCTGCAATAGTCAATGACCGCCTTCTTCGCCTCCGCGACGTTCTTGACCGCGACGGGGTCCGACTTCTCCGCACCGCAGTAGAACACGACCTTCTCCACGTTCGGCGTGGACCTGATCGTGGGGATGAGCGATTTCGGCCTGTATCCGAGAGTTCCGAAGACGACAACCATTTGCCTCGCCGAGATATGATATGCCGGGCGCCTATTTCACATTTTGTAATACCGTATATTTCATTGAGATACCAATATAATAAGTGGGCCAGCATACATTGTATCTCATTCTGTGATACGATATCGCGCTGCAATCAATAGCTGTTCGGTACCTTTGGCCAACTGCGAAGGAAGGGATGCAATGACGACAGGCAAGTTCAGACACGTCTTCTTGGACGCTGAGGGCACCCTCTACGTCCCGAAGCATGGAAGATCACGCTGGGAGTTCTGGGCGGATCCCTCCCCCGAGCTGGCGCTGGAGTTCTTCGAGCTCGATGAGGGAGTCAAGGAAGCGCTCGTAGCGCTGAGGGGACAGGTCGATACCCTCTGCCTTGCATCGAGGAACACGCGGGCAATTCTGACGGCGCTGCTCGACAAGTTCGGTCTCAGGGGATACTTCGACGACATACTGCTTAACGGGGACAAGGGGAAGAACATCGTGAGGTACTTGTCGAAGCACGGCCTGAGCAGGGACGAGGCCGTGATGGTCGGGGACATGCCCCGGCTCGACATCTACCCTGTGAGGGACCGAGGGATCGAGGCCATCCTCGTGGACCGAGTCTACAACAGGGATGCTGACGCAGAGAGGATCTCCGGCGTCAAGGACCTCCCCGCGTGGCTCAGGATCGCAGGATACGCGGAGGGCATCGGCAAGAAGAAGGCTCGGATATCGAAGATCGAAGAGTTCGTCGTCCCCGAAGGGGTCGGCACGTCCTCGAAGCACCAAAACCTTGATGTCCGTGACGCGGGATTGCCTTCAGCAGTTGTGGGCGAGGACGGACAGGTGGTCTGATGGTGTCTCTTACACTCTTCGGGGGCGTGGGCCAGATTGGTGGGAACAAGATCCTGGTTGAGGACGGGGACACAAGAGTGTTTTTCGACTTCGGGGAGCCCTTCAGGTTCCTGGACAAGTACTTCGTCGACTTCCTCAAGCCGAGGGACGGTAGGTTCGGGCTCAGGGACTACTTCCATTTCGACCTGCTTCCAAAGACGCCGGGCCTCTATGACGAGGAGTGGATCGCCGATACCGATCTGAGATACGTTCCTCCCGAGTTCGATGCGATCTTCATCTCTCACATGCACTTCGACCACGCGATGCACCTCAAGTTCGCAGACAGGAACATCCCCGTTCACTTGGGCGCGGCCGCGAACACCATAAGGAAGTCATGGGTGAAGACGAGCCTGGGTAACGCTGATTTCGGCGAGCATGAGTTCTGCGAGTTCAGGACGGGTCAGAAGGTCAAGGTGGGCTCGGTGGAGGTTGAGCCCGTGCATGTCGACCACTCGACGCCTGGTGCATATGGTTTCATCATCCACACATCCGAGGGGACGCTTGTTTACACGGGCGACCTGCGGCTCCACGGACCGAGGAACGACATGACAGTGGAGTTCATCGAGCGCGCGGCCGAGGCGAAGCCAGTCGCCATGCTGTGCGAGGGCACGAGGGTGGCTCCCGTCGATACCAGGAAGAACCTGTCAGAGCAGGCCGTTGCGAAGAAGGCGCTCGAGCTCGTCGGTGGTACCAGGAAACTCGCGATCGTGTCATTCTATCCCAAGGATGTCGACAGGATGCGGACATTCAGGGATGTAGCGAAGGCCACGGGCAGGAAGTTCGTCGTCTCAGCCAAGGTGGCCCACCTCATGGGGGAGCTGAGCAAGGACGACAGGATAGACGTCCCAGACCCGTTGAAAGACCCCTCGATGCTGGTGTACGTCAGACGGATGGCCAAGCCGGAGAAGGTCCCGTACGAGAACGAGTACGTGAAGATGATGGGCAAATCAGACCATGTCGTGGATTCCTCCTTCGTGAGGAGCAACCAGCAGAAGCTGATATTTCACTCGGACTTCATGCAGCTGACAGAGCTGATAGACGTCGCCCCTGCGCCGGGGAGCCTGTTCGTGAGGTCCAAGAGCGAGCCGTTTGAGGAGGACGACATCCAGGAGGATGTGCTCCAGAACTGGATCGCGAAGTTCGGCCTCGACTTCCAGCAGGCACACGCCTCCGGGCACGCCAGCATGGACGAGATATTCCAGCTCGTCGACAGGATCTCTCCGAAGACGGTCGTGCCTGTGCACACGGAGCACCCCGACATGTTCTCAAGGTGCAAGTGCAAGGTCCGACTTGCCGAGGCCCGGAAGAAGATTGTGCTGTAGCGGCCACTCTGGACATGGCGCTCCCGTAGCATACCGAACTTCGTTGTAGGCCGGAATCGCTTAAGAAGGGTAATGGGAGTCCATGTGGCCAATACCTAGGAGAAGTGACCTTCAGATGCATGCCGTTGTCAAGAGGTACAGGCGGCCGGGAGCGGAGTTGGAAGAGGTCGCGAAGCCCACGGCCGGCAAGGGCGAGGTCCTGGTCGAGACGAGGATGACCTCGATCTGCGGAACCGACGTCCACATATGGGACTGGAACCACTGGGCACAGACGCGACTGAAGAAGCTCCCGATCATATTCGGGCACGAGATGTGCGGAGAGGTCGTCGAAGTCGGCAAGGGCGTCAAGAGCGTCAAGGCGGGGGACATGGTCTCGGCCGAGACGCACATAGTCGACGGCACGTGCTACCAGTGCAGGACCGGCAGGATGCACATCTGCAGAGACATGAAGATCCTGGGGGTGGACACGGACGGCGTGTTCGCCGAATACGTCAAGCTGCCCGAGATGAACGCGAGGAAGTTGCCGCCCAAGGTCGGGCCTCGCCTCGGCTCGTTGCTCGAGCCGCTCGGAAACGCGACCTTCACCGTGATGCCCAACGACTGCATAAGCGACGTGAAGGGAAAGAACGTTGTAGTCACGGGCGCGGGCCCTATAGGCCTCATGGCCGTCGCGATCCTGAAATCCGTTGGCGCGAAGCAGGTTATCGTGAGCGAACTCGGTAGCGAGAGGGTGAGATTCTCACTCGCCAAGAAAGTGGGGGCGGACATGATCCTCGACGCTGGTATGGGCACGGAGGCCCTCGTCAAGTCGGTCAAGGAAGCCACGGACGGCAACGGTGCCGATGTGTGCCTCGAGATGTCCGGAGCCGCGGTCGCCCTCAAGCAGTGCTTCGACATGCTCACGCCAGGGGGCAGGGTCTCGATCCTCGGGCTCTACAACGACGCCGTCGCAATCGATGTCAACAACGCCATCACATTCAAGTCGGCGACTGTCTTCGGGATCACCGGCCGGAGGATGTTCCAGACCTGGGACCAGATGCACATGCTGCTCCGCAAGCCGGCCTTCAGGGACAAGATAGCATCAATTATCACGCACACCATACCCATGAAGGACATAGAGGGAGGCATGCACCTCATCAGGACCAAGGAGGCTGCGAAAGTCTCCCTCACGCCCGAGTGGTGACGGGATGGCCTCGAGAGACCCCGCGAAATTCCTATCCGAGGAGTATTCTCAGCTCGTTCAGAACGAGCTGGACTGGAAACTGAGGGTTTTGGACGGCCCAAGCACCCCGAGGTGTGTGGTCGACGGCAAGAAGGTCCTAATGCTCTGCTCCAACAACTATCTGAGTCTGAGCAACCACCCGAAGCTCAAGTCGGCGGCCATCGAGGCTGTCAGGACACACGGCGCTGGTTCAGGGTCCGTGAGGCCGATCGCGGGCAACATGGACTTGCACATGGAGCTCGAGCGCAGGCTTGCGCGGTTCAAGGATGCAGAGGCGTCACTCGTCTACCAGACCGGGTTCGCGGCGAACGCCGGCCTGATCCCGCAGCTGGCAGATGCCGGGGACCTCATCGTCAGCGACGAGCTCAACCACGGCAGCATCATAGACGGAGTCCGATTGTCAAAGGCGGACCGAACGGTGTTCAAGCACTGCGACGCCGAAGACCTGAAGAGTGTTCTGGAGAAGGCGGAGGAGCACTCGCCCGCCTATCGGCGCATCCTGGTCATCACGGACGGCGTGTTCAGCATGGACGGCGACATCGCGCCCGTGGACAGCATATCCAAGCTGGCCCGAGGGCACGGAGCAATGGTGTACGTCGACGATGCTCACGGCGAGGGGGTTCTCGGCGAAGGGGGCCGAGGCATCGTCTCCCACTTCAAGCTAGGCAGAGACGACGTTCATGTCGAGATGGGCACGTTCTCCAAGGCCTTCGGGGTGGTGGGAGGGCATGTCTCCGGCAGCAGGGCGCTCGTGGATTTCGCCTACAACAAGTCTAGGACTTGGCTCCTCAGCGGATCTCACCCGCCCGCGGTCGCGGCCGCGTGCATAGCGGCGATAGATGTGCTCGAGACTGAGCCGCAGCATGTCCGCAACCTATGGGCGAACACAGAGTACTTCAGGAAGGGGGTCAGGGCCCTGGGATTCGACACAGGCAAGAGCCAGACGCCAATCATCCCGGTGATGATGGGCGATAGCGGGGCGGCAAAGAGGTTCAGCTTCCGCCTGTTCGAGTTGGGCGTGTTCGCGCTCCCGATAGTATTTCCGATGGTCGCGAAGGACAAGGCCAGGATAAGGACGATCATGAACGCCGCTCTTACGAGGACGGACTTGGACGAGGCCCTGAGCGCTTTCGAGAAGATAGGCAGAGAACTGCGGTTGATCTAGTCTCTGTCATCGTCGTTCTTGCCGTTTCCCTGACGCTCGGTGACGCCGATCTTGAACTCCTCCGAGGGCGTGATGACCTCGAAGACGACAGTGTCGACTATGCCCTTCTCCTTCATCGATTGGGGCGGCGGCAGTAGATGGTGCTTCTCGAAGAACTTGGTGAGCTGGTCCCTGCCAGCGTCGTCGACCGCCTTCTTGATCACTGAGGGTTTCTTCCAGAACTGCGGGCCGAGAGTCGCAACCGCCCGTCTGCCTTCGATGAGCAGGACGACCATGTTGTGGTCCTTCGAGAAGTACTTAACCCGGTCACTCTGTGAGACCTCGATCCCGCGGCTTCGGTTCGGCCCCTGCCAAATGGTGCAGTCGAAAAGGTCTCCCATCGCGGAGACCGGTGCGGTCCCCTGGGCCCTTGGAGGATAGGTGAGGACCTTGCAGCCGGGGCAGAACATCTGCTCGGTCTCCCGCTTGCACCTGTTGCATACCCTCATCGCGCTGGTTCCTCCTGCCATCCAGGTGAAATCAATACTTGCTCATGAAGGTTCGTATGGCGCGAAACCGGCCCCGGAAGAGAGCCGAGAAATATGCGGCAAGGCGGTGGAGTTCCTGCGAGGTGGACCATGACAGAGACCGCTGGAACCGAGGCCGTCGAAGGTCAGCAGCTCACGCAGCGGCATAGGATTGCGGACATCGTCTGGAAGGTGGCGGCCACATTGCTCGTCGCCTTCCTGATATACGTCATGCTGCACTTGGCGTCTCAGCTGATAGAGCTACAGGGCGGCTGAGCGCGGTCCCCGGTGTGAGTCGGGTAATGGTTTATCATCAACATCCGACCATTGCGTTCGAGAGACAGGTGTGATAACTTGGCGAAGGTACTGATCTGTTACTACTCTCGGTCGGGGAACACGAAGAAGATGGCTTACCTCATTCAGAAGGGGGTCATGGAAGAGGACGTTGATGTGGACACTCTCGACGTCAAGGACGTCAGCGTTGACGACCTGAAGAAGTACGACGGCATCGTCATCGGGTCGCCCACTTACTACGGCGGACCAGCGTCCCAGATCAAAGATCTCCTGGACAAGAGCATCAAGTACCACGGCAAGCTCCAGGACAAAGTGGGTGGTGCATTCTCGTCGAGCGCCAACGTCGGCGGCGGCAACGAGACCACCGTTCTCTCAATCCTGCAGAGCCTGCTGATTCACGGAATGGTCGTGTGTGGGGACTCCTCAGGAGACCACTACGGCCCTGTCTCTATTGAGAAGCCCAACGCCAGGGCTGAGAAGGTCTGCGTCAGGTATGGCAGGCGCGTCGCGAAGCTGACGAAAGCGTTGCACGGCTGACGGCCCGATCTTCAGGTCCACGGGCTCTGGAATGACAAGCCCGCGAAGTCCTCCGATATCTTGCCCGTCGTGGCGTAGCGATACAGGGCGGCGACGAGGACTGACTGAGCTACCGACCAAACCACGCAGAGCACGAGCAGATACACGACGGCCAGTCCGAACCCGATGATTACGGACCACACGGTCATGTTCGCGACGGCCAGGATTATTGGCACCAACGCGACAAGTCCCAGCAGGGTGAATATCGCGCCCAGCCCCAGGTTGCCCACGATCGCCTCGCCCCATGTCTGCGTCAGGATTGACACGCTCCTCTTGAGGGCCTTCCACGGGCCGACCTTCTCATATACGAACACGGGGACGGCGAAGTAGGATGCGATTGTGAAAGCCGCTCCTATGGCGCCAATCACGAATTTTCCGATGATCCCGGCCTTCTGCTGGATGGTCCTGAGTATCAGGCCTATAGTGGCTGCGAATAGGGTCCACATGAGTATGTACTTGACGTTCTCGAGCGCGATTCTGAGTCCGTCCCTGACCGTTGGGTCTCCGCCGTTCAACCTGATCGTCGCGCAGCCAATCACCGCGACGTTGAAGAACACCCCGATGAAGAACGCCACGAAGTAGAAGACTGCGAAGAATGCGTAGAACCACCAGGGGAATTCATTCGAACTCATTTCGAGGAGGTCCACCGTCGAGAAGGCTCCGATGAAGAAACTGGCCAGGATCAATAGGGCCGACAGGCCCGACAGGATTGGGAATATGAGAAGCTCCTTGTCCTTCCTGATGACGCGCAGGCTCATCTTGGTGAGCTGCCACCCTCTGCCGATTCTCCCCACAGATCCACCCCGTCGGATGGAATGTTGATTGGCCTTTCCGGGGATTAATCTTCCCTAGGAATTCTCACAGTCTGCTGAGGTCGTCAGACTCCGCCTTCTTCTTGGGGGGCCTCTGCTCCTTGGACTTCTTGCGGGGGCGCTCCTCCTCCGCCTCTTCTTCGACCTCAGGCTCTTCCTCAGGTTCCTCACGCGCCTCCGGCCTTGCCTTCTGCCTCGGCCTGTCCTCGGTGACGTCCTTCAACGAGTGGTTGCACCTGGGGCACTTGTCCGAGCCCCTGATGCACTCCCTGCAGAGCACGGCCTTGCACTTCTCGCACCTGGCTACCGCCACCCCGCCATGGAACAGGCACCTTCTGCCGATCAGGTCCGAGGACGCCTCTGCCTCCTGCTTCGTGGGTTCCTTCTTCGGTTTCTGTCTCGGAGGCTCCTCGTAGATCCTCTCCCGGACGGCCTCGACCTCTCGGGAGTACCGCTTCTGAGCCCTCGGCTCCTCCTCCTCTTCCTCGGGTTCCTCGTCCCGCCGCCTTCTAGTCTCCTGTGGAGGTCTGCGCCTGGACGGCCTCTCCTCGTACATCTCCTCGAGCTCCGTCCTGCCCTTCCTCGCTTCGCGCTCGTCGAACGGGGTGTACCTGCCGTAGCTCTGGCTCACGATCGAGCTCAGGGCGACCGCCGGGGCGGCCATGCCCTCGCCTTGGAACGTCTTGAGTATCGTGCTCAGCTGCTTCGCCCAGTAAGGCCCAACTCCGAGGTTTCTGATTATTCCCAGGACGTTCTTCTGGTCGTTCGGGAGTTCGAGAGCCTGTCTCAGAAGCACCTCTGTCTGCGGGTCCGTGACCTTGGTCGAGAACTCGTGCGTCTCCACCGCCTGTATGTAGCTGAGTATCTTCTTCGCGCTCGCGATCCTCAGCTCTGGGAAACTGACGGTGATGTCGCAGAGTCGCAGGCCATGGGCCGCGAGGTCGCGCTTCTCCATTGTGTTCACGAGCACCTCGCGCGACATGCGTTCGAACTTGTCGAACTCCTCCTTCGCCATGCCCGAGAGGCTTATCTCCGCCTTGCCGCTCAGGAACTCCATCACGTCGTTGAGGAACGCGTACGGTATCCCGCACACCCTGAAGGCCTCCTCCTTAGAGACCGCCCTTCCGTGGGTGTACTCGAACTCAAGCACCGCGCGCGAGTAGTCCTCGATCTTGTTCTTGCGGATGTCCTCCTCTGCCTGCTTCCTGCCCTCGGTCGCGGCTTCGAAGTACGGGTCGATGCTGAGCGCGTGGTCGAAGCACCTCAGGGCCTGCTCCGCCCGTCCCAGGGCCTGCAGCACCTGTGCCTTGCTCTTCCAGGCGTCCTTGTCGTTGGAATCCAGGCCGATCGCGCGGTCGTATGAACTCACCGCCTCCTCGAATAGCCCCTGCTTCTCCATCGCATAGCCCTTGCTCATCCAGATCTTCGGGTTCGAGCTTTCGATGTCGAGTGCTTTGTCGAAGCACGCGTTGGCGTCCACGAACCTGTTGACCTCCATGTGCAGGAGCCCGAGCCTGTACCACGCGGCCTGGTCTTCGGGGTCGGCGTCGAGCGCCCTCATGTAGGACTTGATCGCTTCCTCCTTGTTCCCGACCGCCTCGAACGCCTTGGCCCTGCTCTTCCACATGTCCTTGTCGTTCGACCCGAGCTTGATCGACTCGTCGAATGCCCCGAGGGCCTCCGAGGTCCTGTTGAGCTTCAACAGTGCCATGCCCATGTACTTCAGGACCGAGACGTCGCTCGGCGAAAGGCGCCTCGCCTCGTTGAACGAGCCGATGCTGTCATCGAACTTGCCCATGCTGGCCAGGGCACGGCCTTCGTTCATGTGGAACTCCGCCACGTTAGGCAGAATCTTGATTGTCTTCTTGAAGTCGGACAGCGCCTCCTCGAACCTCCTGAGCTCCAGGTAGGCCTTGCCCCGGTTGTTGAGCACGAAGGGTTGGTTCGCGTCGAGCTTGATCGCGTGCTCGAAGGTCTCTGCGGCCTGGGCGGGGTTCCCCGCGTTCAGGAGCAGGATGCCCTTCCTGTTGAGCAGGAAGATGTCCTTGGGGTCGAGCGCGAGTGCAGCCTCATAGCTCCTTAGGGCCTCGTCGCTTCGGCCGAGCTTGTCCAGGGCGCTAGCCTTGTCCGCTAGAGCGCTCTTGTTCTTCGGGCTGAGCTTGAGTATCTGGTCGGCGACATGGACTACGCTCTCGGAGTCGTCCATCGCGATCAGGGCCATCTTCTTGAGGTCGAGCACATCGAGGTCGTCCTTGTGATGCTCGAGCGCCTTGTTGAATGCCACGAGGGCGTCGTTCGGCCTCTTGAGGAACAACGCGGCGCTTCCCTTGTCCAAGAGCGCGTCCCTGTCCTTCGGGGACAGGGAGAGTATCTCGTTGCACACCAGTATGACTTCCTCGTTCCTCTTGAGGGTCTTGAGGAGGTCCCTCTTCGCCAACAGCACAGGCAGATTCCTGGGAGACAGTCTCAAGGCCTCGTCGTAGGCCCTGAGCGCCTCCTCTTGCCTGTTCATGCGCGTCAGCACGAGCCCTTCTTTGATCCTGAACTCGGCCATTGTGGGGCTGAGCCTTATGGCTTCTCTGACGGAGGTGAGGGCGTCCTCGTATCTCTCGAGCCACTCGAGTGCCACGGACCTCTGGAACCAGGCGTTCGGATCCCTGGGGTCCAGCTTGAGGGCGCGGTCGAACGCGACCAGACCCTGTTCGTAACGCTTGAGCTCGATGAGAGACCTGCCGTGTGCGATGTGCGCGCCCTTGTCGTTCGGTGCCAGCTCGGCCGCCTTGGCATAGGAGGAAGCAGCATCTTCGAACTCCTGTGCCTTGAAGCTGGCGTCACCCCTGATCCGCCACAGAGGCTGGTTCGTGGGTGCTGCCTTGATGCCTTGCTTCGCGTAGCCGACAGCCTCCTTGGGCTTGCCCACGCGCAGGAACAGCGCAGATACGTTGTAGAATATGTCGGGATTCTCAGAGTCGTGCTTGAGCGCTAGCATGTAGGCGGCCACGGCGTCGTCGAACTTCTCCGCCCTGTCCAGAGCGACGGCCTTGTCCAGGTGCGCAGTCTTGTTCTCAGGGTCGATCGAGATGATCCGGTCGCATGTGTGGACGACGAGGTCGTCCCTCTGGATCGTCTTGTATGCCTCTTTCAGGCTCTGGAGCATCGGGAGCTGGTTCGGGGATGCCTTGAGCCCCTTCTCGAAGGTCTTCACCGCGTCGTGAGGCTTCCCCGATTTCATCTGCGCGACTCCCTTGTCGTGCATCGCGGTGAAATCGTTGGGGTCGAGGTCCAGCATCTTGTTAGCCCATGCGACGACCTCTACATGCCTGCCGAGTTTGATGAGGCACTCCTTCTTGAGATTCAGGGCATCCTTGGACCGCGGGCTGAGTCGTATCGCGGACTCGGAGAATGTCAGCGCCTCCTCGATTCTGCCCAGCGCGAAGAGCGCTTCAGCCTTATCCAGCAGGGTCTCCGGATCCTGAGGGTTGACAAGAAGCATCGCGTCGCAGGTGGCCACTATGGCTTCGTTCTTGCCAGCGCGCACAAGCGTCTTCTTCTTGTTAGTGAGTACTGTGATGTCCTTCGGGTCGATCCTGAGGGCTCGGTCGAAGGAGTCGAGCGCGTCGTCGTACATCTCGAGCTCCTGCTGCACAACGCCGAGCTCGTTCCATACCACCTTGTTGCCCTGGTCGAGTTCAGCCGCCTTGGAGAAGTACTTCAGCGCCTCCTCGCGCTTTCCCTGCTTGTGGAGGATCCGCCCTAGACTGTCCAGACAGTAGGCGTCGTCGGGATCCAGCTTGAGCGCGCGGTTCAGTGATGCGATGGCCTCGTCCTGCTTCCCCGCGAGATTCAACGCAGCAGCCTTTCCCATCCAGAGTTCCTTGTCCTTGGGTGCGGCCTCGAGGCCTCCGTCAAAGGCTGCGATGGCCTCGTCGTACCTCTTCAGCTTCGTGAGGGCGCTCGCCTTCCGCTTCATCATGTCGATGTCGTTCGGATTGTGATTCAGTATGCTGTCGTAGTGCCGGATCTCGTCCGGGTTGATGGTCAGTGCCTGCTTGTAGCTCTCCACAGCGCCGCCGTCGTCTCCAAGCGCTCCCTGGATATCGCCGAGCGCTGCCCAGAGATGCTCTGCCTTGGGCGCAACCGCGACCGCGTTCCTGAGCGATGCGAGGGCGTGGTCGTTCATTCCGAGCTTGAAAGCGGCTCTGCCATCGACGCCCATGGCGTCAGCGTTTCTCGGATCGTACTGGAGCGCCATGTTAGCCGCGTCGCGCGCCATCTCCGGCTTCTCGAAGGCCAGGTACTTGTCGCCGAGGTTGGCGAAGACGACAGAGAATTCGATTCGCATCTTCCCGATGAACAGAATGCCCTCCTTGAGGTGAGCATTAGTCCTCTCAAGCTCGGTCATCGCCTCGGCTTGCTTGCCGCCTTTCTGGAGGGAATCGACCTTAGCCAGTTCCTTCCTGGTCTTCTCCAGAAGTTTCCTCTCTTTGTTGAGCAAAGCATCAATCAGGCCCAAAGTGGGTCACCTGGCACGGATGCGTCTTAATGCCATTGAGTTCATAAAAGAGTTTCCAGAAAAAGGGAGGACAGAGGATCAGCCCCCTCTGCCTCACGCGCACGTGCGTCGGACGCTCACGCTGAGCGCGAAAACCACCTTGACAGGCCTTCGCACTGTTCCAGATAAGAAATCTCGTAGAGATTTCTTGGACGATTCCTCCATACAAGGTCCGACGAATCTGGCTAGTCCAAAGCGTCATTCCGGGAATCTATAAATAGAACCAAGCGTTATACGGTGGAACAGCTGACGAAGTGTCAGACAAAACCGTTTAGGATGGGATGCAATGAAGCACAGGAACGCGGTGCATGCGGCGAACCAGAACGCGCTTGCGATCAAGTGGACGCAGACACACACGCTTCAGGACCTCGGGGATCTCGTGAGCGAGATGTCGAGCCTTGGAGAAGATGTCACGAACATCGCGCAGCTCCTGACTGATCTACAACAGATAGATCGGAGTCTGCAGACCGACGTGCTAGCGGGACCTGAGCCAGAGGCAAGTGAGTATGCGGAAATCGCAGCATAGGTGATCTACATGGTGAAACTGAGACGGACAAGGAAGCAGCAATCGAACCCAAACATGGAAGACGACTTCGCGTTCTACGACCACTCGAAGACCGCGCAGTTCCACCCGCACTGCTTCATCCAGCCGTTGGCGCTGGCTGAGGCAAAGCAGTTCGATGAGGCATACGCCCTGGCACACGCTCCTGTGTGTGGAGATGAGGAGTGAAGGCTTAGGCCTATTGCGAAATTGCGAGAAGGGCTAAACTGAAACTCGAAGGTGCGAAAGTGCAGGTGCCGGGATTCGAACCCGGGCCGTTGGCTTTCGTCCCTCTCCAATTTTTCCTTATCGCTTGGAGAGTTGGAAGGCCAAAATCCTAACCAGACTAGATTACACCTGCTTGTTTCCGAGGAAACAGGTCGGTTGCTAAATACATTTTCATGGCGAGACTCCAGTCAAAGCCAAATATCGCCAGGTGCTATCGGCCTCCCGTCATGTCCATGGACAGGGTAAAGGAGTTCCCAGAGTTCCCGGTCATCGAGACCGAGCGTCTGGTCCTGCGGGAGATCAAGCTGGACGACGTCCAGTGGTACTTGGAGCACTTTTCACGCAAGGAGGTCGTCGAGGGACAGGGGTTCCCAGCTCCGGAGAGTCTTGAGGCCGCCAATAAGGAGCTCGAGACATTCATCGTCGGAGTCTTCCGGGAGAGAACGGGCTTCAGATGGGGCATCACGCTCAAGGGCAGCCAGACGCTTATAGGGTCGCTCGGATTCTACAGGTGGGTCCAACCGACGGGGCACATGGCCGAGATGGGCTACGACCTCCAGGCAGACCAATGGGGCAAGGGGATCATGTTCGAGGCGATGAATGCAGTCATCGATTTCGGGTTCGAGCGGATGAAGCTGAACAGAATCGAGGCGACCGCCATGCCCCACAATGTGAGGTCGATGAGGCTGCTGGAAAGACTCGGGTTCATTGAGGAGGGAATGTTCAGGCAGCGCGGGTTCAATGAGAAGGGCGAGCCCGCAGACGACGTCATGTTCTCGATGCTGCGCTCGGACTGGGAAGCCCTTCGGAAGAAACAGCACTAGTCGGAGGACATTATCCGTTCTCTCGCTTTGGGGCCCTAGTGCTGTTCGAGGCCAATGTCGCCTATCTTCGATTCTCCCGCTATTAATGTTCAGCGAACGTAACCGTCGACTCGTTGCTCTGACTTGCGTGCAGCTAGTCGGGCTGTTTGGCCGATTGTGGAATAATCCGGTCGTCGGACCTTGTCGGCGGCTACTGCGGACCTATCCGGAACACGACCTGCTTCGTCGAGAGGATCTTCGCCCCGTATGCGTTCATGAGGTCCAGCTTGCCGTCCAAGTCAGCGGTCGAATTGTATGAGAAATCGACCCCGACCAGATGGATGCCCGGCGTGGCGTCGTAGTTGCCTGCCATTGTCCCCGAGTTCGGGCCGGCGTTGACCACGGCCATCTGCTTGCCGTCGATGTAGATGGCGACATACGCCATCTCATCCTCGAAATTCTCTACCCACACCTCGTACCCCGACCAAGGCCTTGTGTATGACAGGACGAGTGGGATCATTATGATCGCGATCACGCCTATGATCCCGGCGATGATCAGCCAATTCCTCGAGAGCCAAGTCCTCTTGGGACCGGCGGATGATTGGTCAGTATCCCCACCAGAAATCGATTTTGACAGAGCGGCTCCGCATTCGCCGCAGAACTTCTTGCCGTCTGAGTTCTCTCCTCCACATTTCGGACACTTCATGTCCATGCCCCCTGGGGCTGAATCCATCCGGATGTCTTAAGCCCTTCTCTCGCGGACAAGCCTACTGACCTTATTCATCCCCCGGTCGTACCGTCCCAATGTCCAGAACCGTGCTTCGAGGCCGCGATGCATATGTACGCCGCGCATGCAAGCGGCCTGCCAGCGGAAGGTTGAGTTTCCCTCAGCTCAATCATCGTGAGACGACGCAGCACATCGGTAACGGATTGTGGTTCGGATGCCTGTAAGACCGAGTTTGGAGGAGGCCCGGGACAGGGTCGAGGACGTTGGAGGGGACGAAGTGCCCTTCATCGACGCCGGACCTCTCGCGGGCAAGCTCTCGAGCTCGGTCAAGCTCGTTGCGGCCGGTGTGATCATGGCCGTCGTGGCCGTGGCAAACTTCGTTCTGGCGCTCAATTCGGATTCCGACTTCCCAGACCTCGCTAAGTTCGCTTGGATCGTCGGCTGGATCACGCTGATGCTCGGCATTGCCTGTTTCTGGATAGCGGGTTATGTTCGGGTCGAGAAAGAGCGAAGGCTCGAAGAAGAGATGTTCAAGACGGAGCCAAGGGTTTACGGGCTCGACTATTCGACACCGAGGATCGTCATGGTGAGGTGCAAGTACTGCGGAACCCTGAACGCTGAGAACGCGAGCAAGTGCATGTCGTGCGGTGCGACCCTATGAATCGCGGTCTCCATGTCTCATGAAGATGCTGTCGTGCCACATCGGATTCTCGCAAGGAATAACACCCTACAGAACCATTACCGGTACCGACCATGCTGCTTGCAGAGATAGACCGCGTCGTCCAGGAGACCTCGAGGAAACTGCTCCAGGTGTCCGTCCCACCCGTCAAGTATTGGCTGTTGATGGACACGCTGGGCAAGGACGAGAACGACCCGCTTCTTCGGAAGACCATCGCCGAGTGTAAGGTCTATCCACCGAGGGTGAGGCTGGTAGAGTCATTGAGAGCGGACGGCACATGGCCCATCTCGAATGCCAGGAAGGCCGCCGAAGATGCCGGCCCGGGCCCCCCGGTAGGCTGGACATACATCACCATGCTCAACAACCTCCAGCTGCTGGAGGACTTCGTCACGGACAGGAACGAGGGCCATATCCAGACTGCCCTTGAGAAGATCCTGAGCTGGCAGTCCAAGGAGGGCTACATCCTCGGCCCCAAGCACGACATCTTCCCATTCCCTCACTATAACGGATATGCCGTCAGAGACCTCTTCATATACGGGGTGGAGAAGGACTCCCGGGTGAAACGACTTGTCGACTGGCTCCTGGGAATGCAGAGGCACGACGGCGGATGGGGGATCCCGTACCAGCAGGACGTTAAGTACCTGCCCGAGTACCAGGCCGTTCGCATGAACGATTTCCTTGGGCTCGTGCGAAAGGGCGAGACCCCAATGTCCGACCCGAAGGGGTACAAAGACGTCCCGAGCTGCATCTGGACGACGATGATGGTCATCCGCGGGCTCGCGCATTCGAAAGAATACCGTAGCCGGAGGGAGATAATGAGAGGCGCGGATTTCTTCCTCGACAGGTTCTTCAAGCGGAACTGGCGGCATTCATACTATAATTCGGAGAAGTACTGGACTCACATCAAGTACCCGCCTTATCCCGGGAACGGCCTCACGGCTCTGTATTGGCTCACCAGGCTCGGTTACGGTCCGGGCGACGAGCGCATGGAGAAGCCCATCAGGTGGCTGCTGAACGCCCGTCATTCGGACGGCTTCTGGTGGCAGTCGGAAAAGCCCCATGCGCAGAAGGACCAGTGGATCACCGGGTTCGCGGTCGATGTACTCAACAAGTACGCGGAGAACAAGTAGGCTGAGAATGCTGTCCGACTTCGCGAACGAATTGCCGCATGAAGTCTCACCTGCGATTCGTTTCCATCCACTCGACCGCGTAGTCAACGAACGGTCGTTGAGGTATCATGTGTGCCGTGGCGTTGGCGACACGACCGGAGCGCACTCGCCCCGTCTTCTCAGCGAAGCTCGCCCCAATCGCAGGGAAGTCGGAATCGTCCCAATCGATGTCATTATACTCCACCCACTCTCGCCTTCCTTCAGTATTCACGGGTGCTCCGCGCGTGACCACCTTCCGCTTAGGGTATCTTGCGCGATACTCCGCCAGATGTAGAGAAGTCGCGCATTGGTAGCTCGCGCCCAGTAGAAGGACCCACCCGTCAAGATCGTACACTCGAGCCAGGGGAGAGCCGTCCCCGAACGGGAAATCAAGGGCATGCTCGCCGACGATGGTCTCTGCATGCGGTCCCCGTGCTGCAAATGAATCGGAAGGGTGGGAGCTGCGGAGCGTGCCAACCTGTTTCCTGAAACACTCCGGAATGACACCTACTCCACGCGTAGGTGTCAAGTTCACATCGTAGGGGGGCATGGTCTGGCGTATGGTCGCCCACCAATCCTCGGGAACAGGGGGGTTCTTCCACAGCGAAGGCTCCGACAAATCACCGGAATATGTCGGCATGACCAGCGTACCCTCAGGTCCGATTGCCTCCTCGAGAGCCATAACGACTGCTACTCGGCCTCCGCATGCCCATCCGAGAGAGCTCAGTGAGGAATGGACCAGGAGCACCATGCCCGGAGTAACCCCCAAGGCAGATAGACTGTCCCGGATGGACTGGACCGTCGCAGGCATCCCTTGCGTTGCATTGACCGCGTCTTGTTCTGTCATCTCGGCGCACCACGACCTTCCCCGGCAATCGCATTTCCCTACCTAATGGCTTTTGTGAAATAAGCCGCTCCTAGATGAGCAGAGAGCTGCGGCCTGCCTCTCAGAAAGGGTTTTTGACGGAGAAACCTGATTCCGATCCGTCGGCGGAATTGGGGGAGATCCCACGGAAGAGGAATTGCGTGACCGTTTCTTCTCACTATGGCGCAAGTACTTCGGCAACGCCCGGTTACCTATAACGATATTCTTCTCAGATGAGAGCCCGCAGGAGGCCGCCGCTGCCACGAAGTCTGGCGAGTGCATCGTCACCGCCCTTCCCCTCGTCGATGAGGGCAAAGCTCTCTGTTACTCGGCCGAGAGCCGAATCTGCGGTGGCGCCAAGAGATATCTGGGATTCACAGCCGGCGTCGAGACTGCCGTTGACAAGATCACACAAGAGCTAAGGGCCGCTGGCCTGCTTCCGTGAGCTGAGAGAGCAGACCCATGCAGGCCCCCATTCCGGACGACGAAGTTCACGTGGACCCCCGCAAGGTGAGAAACATCGCGGAGTCCGTTTCTAGTGGCGGCTCCAATTGCCGCCACCTTTCCTTCCCGTTCTTCTTCTCTCTCAGGTAGAGTGGGGAAATCGAAGAGAGGAATTCCAAGCTTGCCTCATCAGGAAGAACGCAATTCAATCTCGGACCCAGCAACAAAGAAGGTTCATATACGTGCGCGTGAATTCATATTTTGATGCGAAGTCTAGTACAAACGCTCTCGCATCTTGTGCTCGGGCAGAAGGGTGGAGAGAACAGAATCCTGATAATCGAGTTGCTGAGGCAACGTCCGTACAACATCAATCAGTTGGCTGAATCCCTTCAGTTGAATTATCGGACGGTCAAGCACCATATAGACGTCCTCCGTGAGAACGGCTTGCTGACCCCTTCATCTTCTTCGGGCTACGGCGAAGTCTATTTCTTGTCACCTGAATTGGACCAGAATTATGAGGTCTTCAAAGACATCGCTAGCAAACTCAAAGACCAAGGGTCCTCCTTTGCATTCCTTCATAACGTCTTCGAACAGACGCACGATGCAGTAATGGTAATCGACGAAGAAGGACTGGTCATGTTCTGGAATAGGAGCGCTGAAAGACTTCTCGGATACTCTGACAAGGAGATACTTGGAAAGACAATACCAATCTTCAACGATCCTGAATTCCTCAAGATGGCTATCAAAGAGGTAGCTGATAAGAAAGTGACGAGGGTGCAGGAAATAATCGGAAAGGACAATTCAGGAAAACCGATCGATCTTGAGATCAGTATCGATGGCATAGCTGACGAAGAGGGGAAGATCGTCGCATATTCAATTCTGGCGAGAGATATTGGAGTCCGGAAACGGAACGAGGAACGGCTGAGATACTTGAATGTGCTCCTTACTGCAATAAATGACGTAAATCAGTTGATAAACAGAGTGTCCGATATTGACATCCTGATACAGACGGTTGCTGACCGGCTCAATGATACGCAGCTATTCATCGATGTTTCCATCGGTCTGCAACGTGACCCGGACAGCAACAGTATCGTCATTGTCGGGCATTGTGGAGTGCATGGAGCCGACTCTTGGAGGATAACGCCTGAAGGAGGGGGGGAAGGTCCCAATTGCGTGAAATCAGTTTCCAAATCAATGAAGACAGCCATCGTAGATGGAACCGGAGAGAACTGTGTGGACTGTCAGGGCAATTGTGATCATGAGGGGCACTCGAGCGTGATAATCCCGATGAAATATCGAAACAGTCTCATAGGAATTCTCAGCGTTTGTCTTCCTCCTGGCCATGGGATTTATAAGGAGGAAATAAGTCTTCTTGAAGAAGTCGTGAGGGATCTTACGCTGGCTAGAGTCAAAATGCTGGCAGAGGACCTGTTGGCTGAGAGCGAAGATCGATTCTCTTCAGCTCTTTTCGCTGCAAGGAGCGGCGCCTGGGATTGGGATCTCAAGACAGGTGAGCTGTCTTGGTCCGACGGATTGGAGCGAATCTTCGGCTTTGGCCAGGGTGAGATCAAACTCACCCACGATGCACTTCTCGACCGCGTCTACATTGAAGACCGCCACAGGGTCGCCGCTGCAGTAGATGCATGCTTGAAGGGCAAGAAAGAATATGACGTTGAATATCGCATAGTATGGCCAGATGGTTCAATTCACTGGATAATTGAAGCCGGAGACATCTTGCTGGGCGAGGACAAAGAACCCACCCGCATGCTGGCGGTCGTGAGCGACATTTCAAAAAGGAAAGTGTTGGAGAGTGAGTTGCGCAAGGCTCTCGACAAGGCGCAATTGCGTCAAGTTGGAGTCCAGAACAGCTGACTCGATTTGTATCTAATCCTGCATTGAATTGTCAGCGATGTTGAAATAGCGGCATAATGACCAGAGTACTATCTCGGACTAGGCAGAACAATGAGGAGAGTGTGAAATTGGCACTAGTCGAGGAGAATGGTATGGTAGGAGACCGCTCGGATGCCTGTAATGGAAGGTCGGCATCCATCGTTAGATCAAGGCTTGGGAAGAGAGCAGATCGTGCTCGATATTGGCCTGCGATGCTCATTTCAATGATTGTCATCCCGATGGTTGTTGTTCTAGGCTTCTATGCGACAATTCCAGCCCAGGCAGCTGGCCCAGCGCCAGTAGACCTTGGATCAGCTGGCAATTACGTGATTCTGGCACAAACAGGAATCTCAACCACAGGAGCTACCCACATTTGGGGTGATCTTGGAGTTAGTCCAATCGATTCGACAGCCATTACTGGATTTGGATTGGTAATGGATGCCTCGGGTACATTTTCGACATCATCTCTAGTCACTGGAAATGTATATGCCGCTGACTATACGGAGCCAACTCCAACTGAGTTGACTACTGCGGTAGGCGACATGCAGACCGCGTACACCGACGCAGCTGGACGGACACCTGATTTCACTGAATTGTACGCCGGAGATCTTACTGGGCAGACCCTCGCTCCTGGTTGTTACGTGTGGAGTACTGCGGTCCTAGTGTCTGCTGCTGGTGTCACTATCTCGGGCGCCTCAGGCGATGTCTGGATCTTCCAGATAGCGCAGAACCTAGTCTTGGAAGACGGTGCCATGGTGACTCTGAGTGGCGGCGCACAGGCATCTAACATCTTCTGGCAGGTCGCCGGCCAAGTTACCCTTGGAACGACGGCTGTCATGAAAGGAGTCATACTGTGTCAGACAGCCATTGTGCTGAACACCGGCGCATCGCTGGAGGGTAAGGCGTTGGCGCAGACAGCGGTTACAATGGACGCCAACACCGTCTATACACCGGGCACTGTGATACCGGAATTCTCGCAAGTTCTGATCCCACTGGTCGGAGTGTTGTTTGTCGTTGCGATAGTGAGCAAAGTCAGGACTCAGAAGAAGTGAACCTTCTGATCCTAAACCTCTTCTTTTTTCGCATCTTCGTCTTTTCATTTCTTCTTTCAGAATCGCTCGATTGACCATATCTCCAAGTGATGAGGGCGAGTATCTCGACAAGTCTCCACCGCCAATCGCCAACTGAATTTGCATCAAATCCTGCAACGAATTGCCAGTGATGTTGAAATAACGGTATAGTGACTGATGGCGTATCCCGAGATGAGACTATGGAAGCAAGTAAGTCGAAGCCGGTAATGAAGAGAACAGTGTTGATTGCTCTTGCTGTTGTGATTGCGCTTGTAGTGGTAGGAATTGGGGGGTACGTATGGTACGCATCAGACGGGATTGGAGGCGGCTCAGGAGCCGGGCCAGCAGCTGTAGACCTTCGATCGGCTGACGATTTCGTGATTCTGGCAAAGACAGGCATCTCAACCACTGGAACCAGCTCGATTGTTGGAGATGTTGGGATCAGTCCAGCCGCTGCATCTTTCATAACCGGGTTTGGATTGGTAATGGATGCCTCGAATGAGTACTCGACGTCATCTCTAGTAACAGGACGTGTGTATGCAGCCGACTACACTCCTCCAACTCCGACTAAGATGACTACAGCTGTAAGCGACATGGAAACCGCGTACACCGACGCAGCCGGACGGACGAACCCTGATCAAACTGAACTGGGCGCCGGAGACATCACTTCGATGACCCTCGCTCCTGGTCTCTACAAGTGGAGTACTGGGGTCCTGATATCTGCTGCAGGTGTCACTCTTTCGGGTGGCGCGAACGATGTTTGGATCTTCCAGATTGCGCAGAACCTGGACGTGGCCGACGGCGCCCATGTCACTCTAAGTGGCGGCGCACAGGCTTCCAACATCTTCTGGCAAGTCGCCGGCCAAGCGACCATTGGAACGACGGCTGTCATGAAGGGAGTCATATTGAGCCAAACGACAATCGTGCTGAATACCGGCGCAACGCTGGACGGCATGGCGCTGGCCCAGTCAGCGGTTACAATGGACGCCAGCACCGTTAGGAAGTAGGAGTCGATGTGGAATGCCAATAACTGTGCAATGGTCTCATATCGGCGTGGGCGCGGTAATCGCATTCTTGGTGGGCTGGCTCATTCTTGGCCTTCTTGGTGCGGTTGTCATAGCCATCATAGTCCTGCTGCTAATGGGAGTCATAAAGATCAAGTAGAATCGTTGAAAATTAGGAGGTGACATGAAATGGCAAAGAAGAGCAGAGGCGGAAGAATGACAGCGGCAAAGAGTCGCGCGGCGAAGTCCGCCGGTGGACGCGGCCCAGTAAAGGGACGTGAGACCGGCAAGAAGATCATGAGGACCTGAGAGGTGATGGAGACATGGCCGTAACGCTAGGGGAAGCCTTGATATTCTTCCTCGTAGGGCTGATCATCTCGACCATCATCATCTACGTGATCACGAAGCTGTTCGGAGAGAAAGAAGGGGTAGGGACGGCCATATTGGCCGCCTTAGTTGGAGCCGTAATCTACGCCCTGGCATACTACTTCCTGGGCGAAGGGCTCCTAGCAGCATTGATAGCCGGATTCGTCTGGCTGCTGGCCCTGGCGAGCCTCTACAGCATGGGCTGGTGGAAGGCCCTCGGAACAGCGATCGTCGTGTGGATCGTCGCCTTCTTCGTGGGCTTCATATTGCCTACGGTCGTGGGTCCTCTGTAAGGTGGGATGTTTAGGACTCCGATGAAACCCTTTTCTTCGCATTTCCTTTTCCATTAGTACTTGGGATCGATTCCCTTGAAAACTGGCCAAATTTCGATCCGGTAAGATAGAAAATCAGCCAGATAAAGTGGCAATGGGGTAGGTCGGATTTGAACCGACGGTCACGTGGTCCCGAACCACGTATCATACCAAGCTAGACCACTACCCCGTGGTGTCGGGCGGTTGAGGGATAGACAAGGTTGGTTATTTAGTCCTAGTGCATCGGCTGCGGTGCGAGAACAGGAAAAGACCGCTCGAAGAGGCCCAGGGGCCCCTTCGGGTGAGGGGTTTGCCGTCAGTAGCAATTGCGGCTGTCGGGCGGCTCCAAGGTCGTTGTCGGAGTCGTGTTCGAGGGCGCCGTGTAGTTCAAGCAGGATTGCATGCCGTAGGCAGGGCCAGGGCAGGCGGTGTAGTTCCGGCAGTTCTAGACAGGGTCCGCCAGGTTCTAGCTCAATGTCTGGTTCGCGCCCCAGCAAGGCATACCGGTCGTGTTGCTGTATCCCCCGTAAGAACCTTCGCGCATCGGGCAGCCGTAATCGTCAGAATCGCCGTTCTGATACTCGCCACCCATCATGCCGTCGCCAGCTGGCCAGCCGCCCATCATCCCTCCCGGACCGTGCCACTGATGATAACCGTTCGCCGCGACTGCAATGCCTCCGGTCGCGACGACTGCAATCGCCGCTATCAGGGCCAGGATCGCTGTCGAACTCATCTCTTGTGTCAAGTCCATCCTCCTTCCGGCTGGAGCGATTGTCCGCAACCGCTCCCAACCCTAGATGCACCACCGGTAGACGTGTTCTATTGCGTTGTTGTTAACATTGTTATGGACGACACTATTTGAATGCACGAAGTCGGTCGGGATGAACGCGTTCCCTCGCGTCATTCAACATGCTGGCCGTGCCCTCTTTGTGCCGTTCGTCTATTGCCGATAGTCATATACGGCAAACTATAAGTATCGAGAATATTCTCCTCTCCGCATGCGGGACCAGGTCAGAGAGAAAATTGCAGGCGAGATCTGTCTTTCGGACGAGCCCGGCAAGACCATCAGGAAGTGGAGGGAGCAGTTTCACATCTCTCAACAGGAGCTCTCCAAGCACTTGGGCGTCTCTCCCTCGGTCATCAGCGACTACGAGGCCGGCAGGCGCAAGTCCCCGGGCATAGTGACCGTGCGCAAGATCGTCGACGCCTTCCTCGGCATCGACGAGAAGACGGGCGGGCAGGTGCTCAAGCAGTACTCGCTCGCCGCCAAGACCGATTCCATACTCTCCATCAAGGAGTTCGCGAAGGAGGTGCTCGCGACGGAGCTCGTCGAGAGGATCGAGGGCGAGAACCTCACGCCCGCGATATCCTTGGACAAGCACATACACGGCTACACGGTGATAGACAGCATCCGCGCGATCACGTCGCTCAGCTCTTTCGACTACCTCAAGATCTACGGCTGGAGCAGCCAGAGGGCGCTCATCTTCACGGGCGTCAAGTTCGGTCGCTCGCCAATGATAGCCATCAGGGCGCATCCCCTCAAACCCGCGATGGTCGTCTACCAGAAACCGGAGCAGATAGACGAGCTCGCGATACGGTTGGCCGAGCTCGAGGGCATCCCGCTTGTGAAGACGGAGCTGGCGGTCAGCGACCTGGTCGAAGGGCTTCAGTCTCTCGGATAGTTCGGAGGCGGACAGAGTATGAAAGTCGGAATCGTGAGCTATGGAGCCTACGTCCCACGCTACAGGATCTCCCCCGAGGAGATCGGGAAGGTCTGGGGCGCAGATGGGAAGGCGATGAGCAAAGGGCTTATGATAAACTGCAAGTCGGTCCCCGCGCCGGACGAGGACACGATAACGATCTCGGTCGAGGCCGCCAGGGCCATGATGCGCAGGTGTGACGTCAACCCACAGGACATCGGTGCTCTCTATGTCGGCTCCGAGTCGCACCCGTACGCCGTCAAGCCCACGGGCACGATTGTCGCCGAGGCGATCGAGGCCGCGCCGCACCTTACCGTCGCGGACTTCGAGTTCGCGTGCAAGGCCGGGACCGCAGCGATCCAGACATGCATGGGCCTGGTGGGCGCAGGCATGGTGAAGTACGGCGTTGCGATAGGAGCGGACACCTCGCAGGGTGCCCCCGGTGACGCCCTGGAGTATTCCGCATCTGCGGGTGGTGCTGCGTTCCTGATAGGTTCTGAGAAGATCATCGCGACTTTGGATCACACTTATTCGTACACGACCGACACACCCGACTTCTGGCGAAGGGAGGGGGAGATGTACCCCCGCCACGGAGGGCGGTTCACCGGAGAGCCTGCGTACTTCAAGCATGTCTTGAACGGTGCTAAGGGGCTGATGGAGAGGACGAACACGACTGCCAAGGATTACACGTACGCCGTCTTTCACCAGCCGAACGGGAAGTTCCCGACGAGGGTGGCGAAGCAGCTCGGATTCTCGGACGCACAGATCAAGTCCGGTCTTCTGGCGCCTCTCATAGGGAACACGTACTCAGGTGCGGTCCCGCTCGGGCTCGCGGCCATACTCGACGAGGCGAAGGCGGGCGACAGGATATTCGCCACCGCCTACGGTTCGGGTGCGGGATCGGACGCGTTCGCCATCACCGTGACCGACCAGATCGACAGCTATGCTCGTTCCAAGGCGCCCACGGTGAAGGAGCTCATTTCGAACGTGAAATTCCTCGACTATGCGACTTATGCGAAGTTCAGGGGCAAGATACTCCTGGGGAGTGAGTGAGATGAGGCGCGTTGCGGTCATCGGTGTTGGCGACACCGAGTTCGGAGAGCTATGGGATAGTTCGTTCAGGGATTTGGGGATCAAGGCGGGGCTCGCAGCGGTCGCAGATGCGAACATATCGGCAGACAAGATAGATGCCCTCTACGTCGGCAACATGTCGGCTGGCAGGTTCATCGAGCAGGAGCACATAGGCGCCCTGATCGCGGACTACTCGGGCCTCGCAAGGGACCATATTCCAGCCACGAGGGTCGAGGCTGCGGGAGCGTCCGGAGGCCTTGCCCTCAGGCAGGGCTTCCAGGCGGTAGCCTCGGGGCTGCACGACATAGTGGTCGTCGGCGGCGCCGAGAAGATGACAGATGTCAGCGACACTGAGTCTTCGAACATACAATCCTCCTCCGCAGACCAGGAGTGGGAGATCGTGCTCGGGGCGACGTATCCCGCGCTTCACGCACTGATCGCGCGCAGGCATATGCACGTATACGGGACGACTAGGGAGCAGCTCGCGGACGTCGCGGTGAAGAACCACAAGCACGGTTCGCTGAACCCGAAGGCGCAGTTCCAGAGGCCGATCACGAGGGAGACCGTGCTGGGGTCGCCATTGGTCTCATCGCCTCTGAGGGTCTTCGATTGCGCGCCCAGCTCTGACGGCGCGGCCGCGGTCGTGCTGTGTCCCTTGGACCAGGCGAAGAACTACACCGAGATCCCCGTCGAGATCGTAGGCACGGGCCAGGCCAGCGACACGTTGTCTCTGCACGACAGGAAGGACATATGCACAATGGAGGCCACCAGGTCCGCCGCGAAGAGGGCCTTCGACATGGCGGGGATGACGTACAAGGATGTCGATGTCGCGGAGGTCCACGACAACTTCACGATAAGTGAGATACTCGCTTTGGAGGATCTCGGCTTCTTCAAGAAGGGCGAGGGGGGCAAGGCCACCGAGGCCGGCCTGACCGGACTCGAGGGCGAGATCGCGGTCAACACATCGGGCGGGCTGAAGGCGCGAGGAGACCCAATCGGGGCCACCGGGCTCGCGCAGGCCGTCGAGATCGTCACCCAGCTCAGGGGCAAGGCGGACAAGCGCCAGGTCAAGGACGCACAGGTCGGGCTCACGCACAATGTCGGGGGAACCGGCGCGACCGTCGTCGTGCATCTATTCAGGAGGGTCTGATATGGCCACGGCACCAAGGTTCTGGAGGGAGAACCCGAGCAGGTACAACCTCGTTGGCATCAAGTGCAACAGCTGCGGAAGGCACTTCTTCCCGCCGAGGACGATATGCCCTGTCTGCCACAGGAAGAGTGTTGGCAAGATCGAGCGCGTGAAGCTGAAGGGCGAGGGGAAGGTGTTCTCCTTCACTGAGGTCCAGGAAGGGCCAGAAGAGATGGCCATGCAGAGGCCTTACGTCGTCGCGATGATCGAGATGGAGGAGGGCGTCCGGTTCACCGGGCAGGTGATCGACTGCGAGTCCTGCGATGTCCAGATAGGCACGCCCGTCCGGGCGGTCCTCAGGAAGCTGAGCGAGGAAGGCCCATCAGGGGTCATCCATTACGGCTACAAGTTTACCCCGATAAAGGAGAAAGCTCCTTAAACGCCTCCGCCAACTCAGGGTACGACGGCGGGGCGCCGGGGAAGAGCCCTGCCCGGCGGTATGCAGATGCCCAGTTCAGATGGTTCATCGAAGGACATCGTCCTAGTGGACGGCAACACGCTCACGATCGAGAAGGTCGTGAAGGTCGCACGCGAGATGGCCCGGACGTCGCTGTCTCCGGCAGCCAAGGACAGGATGGCGGATTCTAGGAAGGCCCTCGAGAAGCTGGTCGAGGATGGCAGGACCATCTACGGCATCAACACGGGAGTCGGCGAACTCGTGGACGTGAGGATCCCGCCGGACGAGCTGAAGACTCTTCAGGTCAATCTTCTCAGGAGCCACGCTTGCGGAGTCGGTGATCCCTACCCTGCCGAGGTCGTGAGGGCACTGATGCTGCTCCGGGCTAACGCGCTCGCTAAGGGCTATTCCGGAGTGAGACCAGATGTGCCGAAGATGCTACTGGACATGCTCAACGTGGGCCTCCACCCGATGATCCCGAGACAGGGCTCTGTCGGAGCGAGCGGGGATCTCGTCATGCTCGCGCACCTCGGGCTCGCGATGATAGGCGAAGGCGAGGCGGATACGGGTCATGGATTCGAGCCGAGCGCGAAGGTCCTCAGGAAGAAGAAGCTCTCGCCGCTGAAACTCGAGCCCAAGGAAGCGATCTCGCTCATCAACGGCACGCAGGCGATGGGCGCGCTGGGCGTTCTGTCGGTCAAGGATGCAGCCGTGCTCGCGGACAACGCGCAGATCACTGCCGCCATGGCCCTCGAGGCGCTCAAGGGCACTTCGTCCGCGTTCGACCTCAGGATATCGCAGGTCAGACCCCACAAGGGCCAGCTGTTCGTTTCCAGGAACATGCTCTGCCTTCTCGATGGCAGCGAGATCATGGTCTCACATCATGACTGTCCCAAGATACAGGACTCCTATACTCTGAGGTGCATCCCGCAAGTCATGGGCGCGAGCCTGGACGCTATCTGGTACGCCGAGGACGTGCTCGAGATCGAGATCAACTCCGCCACCGACAACCCGCTCTTCTTCCCCGAGGACGGCAAGGTCATATCTGGCGGCAACTTCCACGGGCAGCCCTTGGCGCTCGCGATGGACTTCCTCGGGTTGGCTGTCCATGAGCTCGGGAGCTTCTCGGAGAGGCGGACTGCGAGGCTGGTCGACGAGAAGCTGAGCGGTCTCCCTGCGTTCCTGACGAGGCACGGTGGCGTAGGTTCGGGCCTGATGGTCCCCCAGTATGTCGCAGCGTCGCTCGTGTCCGAGAACAAGGTTTTGGTTCACCCAGCGTCCGCCGACTCGATCCCCACGAGCGCCAACCAGGAGGACCACAACAGCATGGGCACCATCGCCGCGTGGAAGGCGAGGCAGATCGTCGAGAACTCGAGGCGAGTGGTCGCGATTGAGCTGATATCTGCGGCCCAGGGCCTGGATTTCGTGCCGCTGAGCTCCAGCCCGGCGATAGAGAAGGTCAAGTCGGCTCTTCGGGTAGAGGTGCCGCACCTGGAGCACGACAGGTCGATGGCCAAGGAGATCGAGCGAGTCGCGCGCATGATGTCAGAAGGGATCTTCGTCCGCGCCGCGGAATCCGCATGCGGGTTCCAGCGTGTGTAGTTGGACAGATACTTTCAACTGATAGCTCCCCATTCACGGACAAATCCGCAAAGGTGGTCATGTGGAGGACCTAGCCAAGCAAGCAATCGATCATGCGCAGAAGCTGGGAGCCGAGTTCGCAGACGTCCGGATGGAGTCCGCGGCAGGCATAATCATCGTCGTCATGGACGGCAAGACCAAGACCCTGAACGTGTCCCGCGAGTCCGGGTGCGGCATCAGGGCGTTCTCCGGAGGTGCTTGGGGATTCGCCACGACCAACATCCTGACTCAGGCATCCGTGAAGGCGGCGGCAGCGTCGGCCGCGAAGATGGCCAGGGCCGCGAGGGCGAAGGCGAAGGTGAAGTTCGAGATCTCGGGCGTGAAGGCCGTCAGAGCAAGGGAGGAGTACCGGACGAAGGAGAGGGCGGCGGACGTGCCGACCGAGGAGAAGCTGGCCTTCGCGATGTCGCAGGACAAGGTCATGCGCGACATGGACAAGAGGATAACCAGCACCAACACGAGGTACGAGGACTTCGAGGCGGAGAGGGTCGTCGCGAACTCGTTCGGGACTCTGACTGTCACCGTAGAGAGGTGGCTCATTGGCACCTGCTTGGCCTGGGCGAAGTCGGACGGCATAGTGCAGAGAGGGCACGCGAACAGCGGCTCCGTCGGAGGGTACGAGCTGATGAGGAACGAGGTCTCGCAGAACCTTGGCAAGACCGCAGCCGAACAGGCCATCAGGCTGCTCGACTCGACCCCGCCGCCCGCGGGGAAGTTCACTGTCATACTAGACAACAAGATGACCGGCATGCTCGCCCACGAGGCCTTCGGACACGCGTGCGAGGCGGATGGCATACTCGCCGGCGCCTCGGTCCTCGAGGGCAAGGTCGGCGAGATGGTCGGGGCCGAGGGCGTCAGCATGGTCGACGACCCAACCGTCAAGAACACCTTCGGGTACTTCTCTTACGACTGGGAAGGCGTGAAGGCGAGGAAGCATGTCCTCATCGAAAACGGGGAGCTCAAGGGCTACCTCCACAACCTCGAATCCGGGAGCAGGATGGGCCTCGGGTCCAACGGCGCCGCGAGATCCCAGGCGTACAACAGCCCCCCGATCATCAGGATGAGCAACACTTACATCGGGCCGGGGGACTGGAAGAAGGAGGAGCTCTTCGAGGGCCTGAAGTACGGGCTGTTGATCCAGGGCTCGCAGTACGGCTACGTCGAGCCCGCCAAGGGGCAATTCATGTTCAAGTGCGACGAGGCCTATGAGATCAGGGACGGGGAGGCCGGCCAGAGGTTCAGGGACGCGTCGATATCGGGCGTCATACTCGAGGTGCTGAAGAAAGTCGACGCTCTCGCAGACGACTTCGTGCTCACCGACCCCGGATACTGCGGCAAGAGCGGGCAGGAGGCCCGCACGACGGACGGCGGCCCTCACGTACGGGTCAAGGACATGGTCGTCGGAGGCATGTCATAGGAGGGGAGAAGCATGGTCGACCTGGTGGAACTCGCTGAGAGGACGGTCAAGAGCGTCATGAAGCTGGGGCCTTCGGACTGCGATGTGATAGTCACAAACTCAACCTACTACACGGCGGAGATCGAGAAAGGCTCGATGAAGCAGTCGAGCGCATTCAAGGACCCGGGTGTGGGCGTGCGCGCGTTCGTGAACGGGTGCGCAGGCTTCTCATCGTGCACTGGCCATGACTTGGCCAGTATCCAGAAAGTCGCTGAGCAGGCGGTGGCGCTGGCGAGGTCCGGCACCCCTGATGAGGACTTCAAGGGCCTGCCTTTGAAGGCGAAGCCGACCAAGGTCGCGGGCCTGTTCGAGAAACGCGTGGCGGAGCTCGAACCCGCGGATGTGGTCGATATGGCGATCTCGCTGGCCGAGAGCGCGGGGCTCGACAAGCGCATCTACTCGGTCAACGCGACCGTGAGTGCGGGCTCAGGCGAGGTCGCGCTCGCGAACAGCAACGGTTTCTGGGGCGTGCAGAAGCTAACGTCCTTTGATGCGATGGCCGAGACGGTCGCGAAGTCGGGTTCGAAGATGTTCTCGGGTGTCGACGGTTGCTGGAGCCGCAGAACCGAGCCCAAGATGCTTGACAGCGTTGCGAACGAGGCGAGAGAGCATGCGATCATGGGCCTCAGGCAGACCAAGGTCAACACCGGCGAGTATCCCGTCATCATCGACCCGTTGTCCGTCGGATTCATTCTCGGCAGCACTATCGGTGGAGGCCTGAACGCGGAGAGCATCCAGAGGAAGAGGAGCTTCCTGGCAGGGAGGCTGGGAGAGACCATCGGTTCGGAGAAGCTGACCATCCACGACGACCCGACCCTGGAGTGGGGCAATGGCAGCTTCGCGTTCGACGGCGAAGGTGTCCCCGCGAGGAGGAAGACGGTCATCGACAAGGGCAAGCTGACGACTTACCTGTACGATTCATACACGGCTGGGAAAGACGCTGTCAGCTCGACTGGCAACTCTTCGAGAGGGGGCGCTATGTGGACCTTCAGACGTCCGCCATCGATATCTTCCTCCAACATCGTGGTCAGGAAAGGCGACGCGAGCATCGACGAGATGATCAAGGACACCAGGTCCGGGATCTACCTCAGGCTGACGTTCGACTACCCGAACATGGCGACGGGCGAGTTCTCCGGGCTGATGATGGAGAGCTTCAAGATCGAGAAGGGCGAGCTGGGACCCTCGATACGGCAGTCCACAATGGGGATAAGCATGCTCGACCTGTTTTCCCGGATTGACATGGTCGGAAAGAAATCGAGGGAGGCGTTCGGCGTCAGGACCCCTGCAATGCGGATCTCACGGGCCAAGATAGGCGGCTCTGGCTAGAACTCGTATTTCTGGCCGCAGACAGGGCACTGGTTTGCACGCTTAGCGCAGGACAGGTGAAGCTGCCCGCCGCATCTGCATATCATGATGTCGAAACCGGGCTTGATCCTGCCCTGGCACGAGATGCACCTGTTCATGTCTGCGGCTCTGCCGATCCTATACGGTGGACCGGCCGAGAACACGTTGACGGAGTCCTCAAGCTCGAAGGTCTGCAGCTTCCCGTCGAACTGCCTCTTGGATGTAAGCTTGATCCTTACGGGCACGCTCCCACTCTTCCTCGGGATCAGCCTGATCGCGACGGGGCTCTCGGTGTTTGGCTTCAGCGTGGATATCGGTTTCGCCTCCTTGACTTCGAAGTCTCCCAAGACCTCGATGTTCACGTCCTTGGCCAGGGCCTTGCCGGTGTTCCTGACGGTGAGCGTCAGCTCGCTGTCGGAGTTCTCCTGCAGGCCTGGTGAGGCGATGCTCATTGCGAGGTCCGGAGAGTAGGCCTCCATCATCTCTTTCGCGGTATCGAGCGCGGCCGCAACGAGCTCTATCGCGGAGTCGTAGTCCTTGTCCTTCTCGATCTCAGCCATGTCCAAGAGCCTCTCGGGTTCTCTCTTCGAAAGGCCGAACCGGGCCAGGTTCTCCATCGCGCTCTCCGCGGCGATCATGATGTCCAGGTACTTCTCGTGGGATTCCTCGAGCGAGGTTATCTTGCTGTCCGCCTCCATCAGGGCCTCGAAGGCGCCCGCGATGTCTCCTCTCGATGCGGCCTTGTTGGCGCTCCCAATCAGATTCTCCACGACCTTGACGGATGCGCCGTACCGCCTGAGGTCGTCGACCCTGGACTTGACCTCCGATACGAGGTCAGTGATCTTCTTGGAAATGAGTGAGATGCAGCTTTCCCTGCAGGACATGGCCTGCTGATACGCGAAGTCCCAGAGCTTCTCCGAGAACGATGTATTGGCAACCTCGAGCAGGTCGTCGCAGGGCTTCGTGTTGATGCCCATCGACTTCGCTTTTGTTATCATCTGGCGGTTCTGGTCCATGACGTCTTTGATGGAGGTCTCGAACAGCTCAGTGGCCATCGACGCCGCGCGCTCCAGTGTCACTTTGCACCCATCGAAGTCCTGAGACCCGATGCGCTCCTGGGCCTGTGCCATGACTTCATCGATGTCCGAGGTGTCGATCTCGACCTTCTTCAGACGCTCGATCCTCTCCCTAGCGGCGCTCAGGCTTATCCTGCACATGTCTAAGTTGTCCTTGATCGAGTGGAGCTCGTCCCCGCTCTCGATTGCCACGGCCATCGCGTCGACGTACTTGCCCTCCTTGAGCAGCTTGTCGGCCCTCGCGACGAGGTCCGCGAGCTCCTGGCTCCTGATGCCCTCGACCGTCGCGTCCGCCAGCTTCATCCTGGCGAGGTCGACCGCGCGGGAGCTGATGTCCCTCTGAAGCTCCGCCCTATCCATCTCGGCTTCGCACTTCATAGCCAGCTTCAGCGAGTCTTGATATTTCCCGCTCTTGAACGACTGAATACCCTCTGCAACGCACCTGTCGGCCATGCCGATGTTGAGCCCTTCAGATGCCGCCTTGTCAATCCGTTCCTTGAACTTCTGCAAGGTGCCCCAGATCCTGGTCCTGGATATCTCCGAGGAGGTCTCCGAGGACTTCCTGGCCAGCTCGAGCGCGATTGCGTACTGGTGTCTTGTGAGCGCTTCAATGGCCTGCTCCAATAGCTCCCTGGAACGGCCGACCTCAATGTCCAGGGTCTCCGCGTCTTTCAGGTTCCCGCGCGCGACGCGTATCTCCACGGCCGCCTGCGAGCTGAGGTTCTTGACATGGTTGATGTCTTCCCTTGCGGACGAGATGCATTTCAGCGCCTCGACGTAGTCAGCAGACCCCGCAAGCTCGGTGGCCTTCTGAAGCAGCTTCTCGGGGCCGAATGTGTCGACGCCCACATTCCTTGCATCTGCAAGGAGCCTCTGGACGCCTCTGATCATGTCAGATATGGAGCTGGAAACCGCATTCCTAGCAGACTTGTCGCACGCCTTCGCCGAGGCGAGCGCCTCCTCGTACCGCTTCTGCTTCATCAGATCCTTCGAGGCGGCCAGCATCCCCGCAGGTTCCTTAACGTCTATCCCGTGGCTCTGGGCGAGGTCGATCGTCTCCTTTGAGCTTAGTATGAACTTGGCGGCGAGGTACATGGCCAGGCTCTTCTCGCCTTCCTGTATCAGTTTGTCGAGGATCTCATCTGTCCGGTCTAGGTCAATCCTTGTGAAGGCTGTTCGTGCTTCCTCCAACCTTCTCGCGAGCGAGGCAGCATCTGCCTTCGTTTTCGTCGCCTCAGCGATGAGGTCCTCGGCCCTGGTAAACTTGTTCTTTATGCCGTCGTATCTTCCGATCTTGCTCCGGAGCGAGTCCTTTGTGTTCTTGACGATGTTGAATGCATTCTGATAGGCTCCAGACTCGGTGTGGGTCCGGACTTCCCTCAGGGCCTGCTTCGATTCCTCGGTGTTGATGCCGATCGTGCGTGCCTCTTCCAGAGTATCCTTCACCGAGGACAATTCTGCCTGGATTATCTTGGCCATGGCGTCGTCCGCGTGCTGAACAATCTCCCTGGCCCTCGCTGTCACGTCTTCGTAGACTTTCCTATTGAGTGCGTCGTTGGCCCTTGTGAGGAGTATCTCGAGATCGGACGCGTCCCCGTCCATCGCCTTGACGGCTTCAATCTTCTCGACGGCGGCTGCGATGGACTTCTCGCATTCCGACTTGCCGATGGACTCAAGTTTCTCCGTCACCTGTTTGAGCTGCTTGTAAGCCTTGTCAAACTCGAACGAGGCCACGTTTTGCCGAGACTGAGTGATGATTTCGTTTAGGTCGGAGACGGATTCTGCATCACCTGAGTACCCCTTGATGAATTGGTCGAGGCTCTGGAGCCTGTCGCTCATGACGCGGGTCATAGCGGCGTCCGCGGCCTCCTTGCTGGACCTGGCTAAGGTGACGCTCTCCAGCATGTTCTCCTTGGACATCGTCTCCAGCGCCCGCTGAAGCGTGCCCTCGGCCTCCGTCATGTCCGCGCCGATCTCCTTGCCCAGCTTCACGGCCTTGTCAGCGGTGTCTATGTGCACCATCGCCTTCTCGTTGGCGATCTTCTTGACTTCCGCCAAGCCGAGCTTGGTCGCCTCCGCGGTCTTGTCGTACTCCTTCTCCTCGAAGAACTTCCTAGCGTCAGCCAGTATGTTCTTGATCGCGGTTGGGTCACCGCCCAGGTCTGCTGCGAACTTGACGGCCTTCGCCAGCTCGACCACCTGGTCTCTGGCGGAGTAGAACATCTCGAGGGATGTATCGACCTCCTTCCTGCTCTGCTCGGCGTACCTGATGGCGTCCTCGAACTTGCCAAGTTTCAGGTTGTCCCTGGATGTGTTGAGAAGCATGATCGCCTTTGTCATGTCCACGCCGACCTTCTTCGCCAGCACGAACCTGTCCCGGGCCTGTGAGATGACCAGGAGGACGGAGTCGAACTCCGCCTGGTGGACCTTCTCGTGGGCGGTGTTGAGCGCGTGAAGCGCCTCGATGTACTTCTTATCCTTGAGGGCGTTCATCGCCTGATCGAGAAGCTGTTGTGGGAAGGCGACGTCCTCCTTCGCGTTCTTCATCTTCTTGATGCTCTCTCTGACGTCCCTGGCAAGCTCCTGGAAGCGCGTCGATATCGCGCCCTCACCTTCGGTCTCGGCCTTCTTCGCGTATGAGAGGGCTTCTTTGAACTTGAGCGAACTCAGAGCGGTCCGGGAACGCTCCACATGGTTCTTGACCCGGGCCATGTCTGCACCGAGTTCTTCGCCCGCGGAGACGACTTCCTCGGCCCTTGAGATCGTCGAGTTCACAGTCGTCTTCAGGTCCTCGCCAGCACCGTCGAGGACCTCCTTGAGCTGTGTCGCGCAGGCCTCGTACTCCTGGTTCTCGAGCGCGCTCTTGGCGCGCAGGAGCTGGTCCTCGAAGATGGCGACATCGTCCCCCATCTCCTTGGCCTGCATCAGGACGTCCTGGGCCTGTGAGAAAAGCTGAGAAAAGAACTCATGGAGCTGCCTTTCGGCGGCGTCGTACGCGTTCTTCGCGAACTTCATGGCGCCTTCAAGGTCGTCCGCCACCACCCGTTCCTTGCTTCTTTCGAGGTAATCGCCGGCTCCCTTGGCTTCTCCCCCAGAACCCTGGATGAGCGCAAGAATTGCATCCACGGAGTCGGCCACGTCCCCGATCCTCTTTATGTAGGCCTCCTTCGCCACCTCCCTGGCCTTTCGGATGTGGGCAATTGCGGTTTGGTAGTCCTTTGCGAGGACCGCGGCCTCAAAATCCTTCTGAGGTTTCTCGACCTCGGTGAGGTCGACATCGTTGTCACTGCATGTCTTCAGGAACTGCTGTAAGGACTCGTTCTCCTTCTCAGCGAGCTCCCTGTTCTTCGAGGCCTCTTTGGCCCTTTCCTCTAGCTGCTTTGCTAGCTGGAGGCTCTTGAGATAGTTCCCAGCCAAAGGGATTCAAACTCCGAGGGTATGGACTCTAAGCTAGCTGGGCCACTGACTTAGGTCCGTGGGTTATCATTTTTCTAAGCTCATATAAACGTATCGTTATCTCTATCAATAGTGATAGGTGCTGGAATCGTCCCTCGGCGTCATGCTGCGTGGTCACTTCCTCGGCCCGAGTTCTAGACTGGCCATTGCGTTTGAGACGCTTTTTTCTGCGGATACCGCAAACTTCTCGACTTTCTCAGAGAGGGCCCTGGCATGGCCAGCGTCCTTGATGGAGCGCAAGTTTATGTACACGTTCATAGCGGCGCCCATGAATCCCGCCTCCGCCATCCTCACGGCCGTCCCAACATCGGATGCGGCGCTTCTGGAGCCTAGCCCGGAGACCGCGACCGAGAGCTCGAGGACCTTGGCGCACAGCTCAGTCGTCCGAAGGGGCACATCCGCCGCGTGCCTGATCGCGGTATCGAACAGCGCTTCGGTTCTCTCATCAGGGTTCTCCCGACGATTTCGCGCGGCCTCGACGACCTTGTCATACGCCTGGGCGTCAAGCCTCGCGTTCTCGATGAGGTCGTTCTGGATGAACAGGAGGACATCCCTGAGCTCGTCGAGCTGAGGTTTCTTGTGAGCGTGCTTCTTGCTGTTCGCGGTGATCCCGCAGACCATCGCTAGCAGTGAGGCACCGATCGCCCCCGAGGCCGCAGCGGCGCTCCCCCCGCCAGGAGACGGTGTGGCCTCCGCCAGCTCGTCGCAGAATGCCCTGAGCTCTCCGACCGTTTTCAGCCCCAAATTCTCCTCTCCAGGACCTGTTTGCTCGAAAACTGGCTGATCTTGAGGTACTTCGCCGCGAGATCGCACACTGCGTCGAGTGGGATGAGCCCGATGATTTCGCTCTCCGCGATCTCGATTCCGTGTGCCTTCGCCTCATCGCTGACGGCCTCGAACACCTTCGAGATGTGGGTGACGGTGTAGTCCGTTATGTTCATCGACACCTGGACCATTCCACGCGCCTGTAGCTCGAACCCGAGCGCCTTCACCTTCGGGAGGCCTCCGCTGCTTGCCCTGATCTTCTTGGCGATTGCCTTCGCCACCTGGACATCCTTAGAATCGAGGTTGATGTTGAACGCGATCAACGGCATCCGGGCGCCTACCGCGGTCGCTCCCGCAGTGGGGTGCAGCGTTCGCGGTCCGTAGTCTGGATATCTCGCGTCGTCTTTCAGGATTGCATCCCTGAGCCCTTCGAACTCCCCTCTCCGCACATTCTCGAGGTTCACCCGCTCGGGCCGCTTCGCAGCCGCCTCGTAGAGGTACACAGGTATCTTCAGGTTCTTCGCTATTCTCGCGGCAACCTTGTTCGCGATCTCGACGCAGTCATCTAACGTGACACCGGAGAGTGGGACGAACGGCAGTACGTCGAGAGCGCCCATCCGCGGGTGCTGGCCTTTGTGCTTGTTCAGGTCTATCAGCTCGGAAGCGGCTCTGGCTCCCCTGAACGCAGCCTCTTGGATGTTGTCCTTCCCGCCGGTGAACGTGACAACGGACCGGTTGTGGTCGGGGTCCATCTCTACATCGAGTATCTTTATGCCCGGCACTGAGCGAATGGAGTAGACGATTTTGTCCACTACCTCCTTCCTGCGGCCCTCGCTGAAGTTGGGGACACACTCGACAATCGCTGGCATGTGAATCGAACCGGGCTAGTGCATGGGGCCTACGTCTAGTTAAAATCGTCGAGCGGGCCTCGTTGCTGCCCGTTCATCGTTTCAGGACATCCACAGCCGCGACTTTCTCCAGGACGAGCTCAGCCGGGGAACGCTCTTCCAATGTCAAGAGTTCTCCTTCGGAGATGCCGAACCTGACTAGCTGGGCGCGGTCCGCCGGCGCCCGCATGGCGGGGAGTTCGATCCAAGAAGCGTCGGGCGCGAAGCCGCCGTCCACGAGCTGGGCGACAACGAGTTCGGTGCTGTCCTTGGAGACGCCCATCTTCTTGGTGGCAGACCCGAGCTGCCTTTCGCCGGATGCGTACAGGATGGTTTCCATCAGAAGAGAATCGGAAGCGTTCGTACCCTGCTCGATTGCGCGGGCGGCATGATACATCGCTGCGGCCAGATGGTCCTTGCCGAAGACCATACTGCCATCCAGAACGAGCACCTCGGTCCCCGCGACGCGCGCCCTCAGCACGATGCCCTGCATCGTCTCCGGGCCAAGCCCTGGCTGGACCTTCACAGACCATGCCTTCAGCCTACTGCGCGCCCCATCGATCGAAAGACTCACCGGGCCACCAGATTCGCATCGCGCACGACGCATAAGCTGTTATCGGTAGTCCGTGAGGGCCCTCTGTCCATCCTCCGGCTCTTCTGGCATCCCCTTCTCCTGCTGCCCCAGCTGCTTCTTCAGGGACCTGGCGACGGCCTCCCCTATGGTCGGTATCTGCTTCAGCCGGTCGTAGCTCGTGTTGCGCAGGTCTTCGACCGTCTTGAGCCCTCTGTCGTGGAGCGCTCTCGCCCGGACCCTCCCTATCCCCCTCAGCTTCACCAGCTCCAGAAGCTCGGCCTTGATGCCGTACCTGATCCTAGTGCGCAGCTCGAGCGTCTCCTCTACCGCGTCCTTGTTGAACAGCGCGGCCAGCCTCGCCGTACCATGGATGAGCCATTCGGCCATCTCCATCTTGTTCCTGATGTCTCCAGGCCCGACGCCGAAAGTTTCGGAGATGTCGTTCTCATGGACCTCCGAGATCCAATCGTTCAGGAGCTTCGCGGTCTTGATCTCCGACAGGAAGAGCTCATATTTCGTGAGATCCTCGGGAGGTTCAAGCAGGAGCTGGCCGCTCACATCGCTCTCGTATTCCTCGATCCAGCTGTAGTCGGACTGGCGCAGGTACAGCTGCTGCATGTCGGGCACTGCGCAGACCGCGTGCAGCAGGCCGAACCCGTGGCCGGGAGCGTACTTCTTCAGCGCGTCCCGCAGGATCGTCGCAGACTGCGGGTCGATGTAGAGGTCGCTCACGTGTCTTCCGAACAGAGTAGCATGCAGCTGTTCCTCGTCCTTCAGCATCTCCTCGGCCTTCAGGAAGTCGACCACGTTGGATATCACATCGTCCAAGTAGCCGATTTCCGTCTGATGCGAGAGAAACGTCTTGTGGAAGAAAGTGGTCAGGTCATCGATCGAGGACGCGGCCTTCGTGGCCACGAGAGCTAGCACATGGGACCTGATTGCTGGTTCCGTCCCGAGCTTCGAGTAGATGTTCTCGTTCTCTCCCAGGAGGTAAGTGTCCAGCAGGAGGGACTTCTCTTCCTCGTCCTTCGCGACGAGAATTGCCTCACCGTACTTGTCGTACCTAGGCCTCCCCGCCCTGCCGCACATCTGCCTGATTTCCAGGACGGGGATCATCGTTCGGCCGACATTGGCGTCGAACCTCCGGACGTCGCGCACGATCACCGTTCGAGCCGGGAGGTTGATGCCCGCCGCCAGGGTCGGCGTGGCCACGATGCACCTGAGCGCCCCCTTCCTGAAGCTTGATTCGACAAGCTTCCTCTGGGAACCAGTGAGGCCTGCGTGGTGGAACGCACACCCAGTTTTGATGCACTTGCCTAGCCGACTGCCCATGGCGGTCGGCTCATCCTGCTCTCCGACCAGCCTCTTCGAGATCGTCGACAGTTCCTGGTGCTGATATCCTTCCGTTGACTTCACTACCGGCCCGAGGTGCGCAGCAAGTGACTCGCTCGACTTCCGCGTGTTCACGAACACCAGGCACTGGCCGCCGGATTCGAGGGCGCTCTTCACGAGCGCGTGCACGGGCTCGTCGTCAGTGACGAGCACCCGCTTCGTGTTGTCCGTGAAGAACACCTTCCCTTCTGCGTACACGCCCTGCTTGAGTGGGACGGGCCTCCAGTCACTCGTCACGAGCTCCGCCCCGATCCATTCGGCGAGTTCCGAGGCGTTCTTGATCGTTGCGGACAGCGCGATTATCTGCGCGTTCGGGTTGAAAGTCTTGAACTTGACCAAGGTGACTTCGAGCGTGGGGCCTCGCTCAGGATCGTTGATGAGATGGATCTCGTCCGCGACGACGACGGACAGCTGGTCCAGCCACTTCGCCCTGTGCCTGAGGAGCGAGTCGGCCTTCTCTGAGGTTGCGATCACGATGTCGTACTTGTGCAGCAGGGGATCCACTTCGTCGTAGTCCCCCGTCGACTCCCCGACCCGTATCCCGAGATCCTCGAACTTCGACAGATCCTCGAACTTCTCGGACGCAAGCGCCTTCAGGGGCACGATGTACAGGGCTTTGCCTCCCCTCAGAACTGACTGGAGCATCGCGATGTAGGCCACGAGGCTCTTGCCTGAGGCGGTCGGTATCGCGAGCACGAGATTCTTGCCCTCGAGCGCGGGGCGAATCGCCTCCTCCTGAGGCGGATAAAGTTCCTCGATGCCATCCGCTTTCAGCCTGTCGGTTATGCGGGGGTCGAGTCCGAGCTCGTCGATCCTCATTCGAACCACATCATGGGCGGCTGCGTCATAATACTTGCCCGGGGATGGCCGAAACAGTCGCCCCTCCGGAACGACCGTATATACCCTCCGGCGAGGATACTGGCCATGCCAACAACCTTGAGAGTCCATGGCGCAATCCTTATTTAGCACCAGGGCTAATAGCTTGGACAGTCAGTCATTACATAGACTACTGGTGTAGCGGATGGCGAATAGCGATTCTTTGGGCGGCGCGCTAGGCCTGCCCGATATTGAGGATTGGGTCAAAGCGCAGAAGTTCGAGACTACGGCCGACATCAAGATACCTCCTCAGTTGGTCGACCAAGTCATAGGTCAGGAGGAGGCCGTCACCGTCATCAGGAAGGCTGCCGAGCAGAAGAGGCATATCATACTCATAGGTGACCCGGGCACGGGCAAGTCTATGCTCGCTCGCTCGATGGTCGATTTCCTGCCCAAGGGGGAGTTGCAGGACGTCGTCGCCTACAACAACGCCGACGATCAGAACGAACCCAAGATAAGGATCGTCCCTGCGGGGAAAGGAAGGGAGATAGTGCAGGCGCAGAAGCTAGAGGCCGAGCAGAAGAAGGCCCAGAAGAGCTCCTCGCTCATCATGCTCATAATCATGTTCGTCGTCCTCGGGGCATTCCTGTCGTACATCCAAGGCGACTCGATGCCGCTTCTGATCGCGGTCATAGGCGGCCTGATAATATTCATGCTCGCGAGGTCGTATACTCAGAGGCGTGAGCTGTCGCTCGTGCCAAAGCTGCTGATCACGCACAAACTGGACGAGCAGCCACCGTTCATCGACGCCACGGGCGCGCACGCAGGCGCTCTTCTGGGCGATGTCAAGCACGACCCGTTCCAGAGCGGAGGCCTTGAGACCCCTGCCCACGAGAGGCTGGAGCCGGGCGCGATACACAAGGCCAACAAGGGCGTGCTGTTCATCGACGAGATCAACATGCTCAGGATAGAGAGCCAGCAGAGCTTGCTGACTGCCCTCCAGGAGGGCGAGTTTGGGATTATTGGCCAGAGCGAGCGCTCCTCAGGCGCGATGGTCAAGAGCGAGCCTGTTCCGTGCGACTTCATTCTCGTCGCTGCCGGCAACTTGGACGCCGTCGCGGGTATGCATCCCGCGCTGAGGTCTAGGATACGCGGGTACGGGTACGAGATCTACATGCGGAGCACCATGCAGGACACGGAACCCAACAGGCAGAAGCTCATCAGGTTCGTTGCCCAGGAGGTCTCCAAGGACAAGAAGATACCCCACTTCGACAGGGGTGCGGTCGCGGAGATTGTCCGGGAGGCCCAGCGGAGAGCAGGCAGGCGTGGCATGCTCACCCTCAGGCTGAGGGAGCTGGGCGGCCTCGTCCGCGTCGCAGGCGACATCGCCTCCGAGCGCGGCGCGCCCGTGGTCGAGGCGATACACGTCCTAGACGCCAAGAGGATAGCGCGGTCGCTCGAGCAGCAGGTGACGGACCGGGCGGTGGAGAGGCGCAAGGACTACAGGCTCGCGATCACCGAGGGTGCGGTCGTGGGCATTGTGAACGGTCTCGCGGTCCTCAACGCAGAGTCCTCGATGGCCGAGTACTCCGGCATAGTCACGCCAATCGTAGCCGAGATCACCCCATCCCAGAACAAGGAGAGCGGAAGGATCATCGCGACGGGCAAGCTGGGAGAGATTGCCAAGGAGTCCGTGCAGAACGTCTCCGCCCTCATCAAGAAGTACACCGGCCAAGACATCACCAACCATGACATTCACGTGCAGTTCATCGGGACATACGAGGGGATCGAGGGCGACAGCGCCTCGATAGCTGTCGCGACTGCGGTCATATCCGCCTTCGAGGAGATTGAGGTCGACCAGGGCTGCGCGATGACGGGCAGCCTCAGCGTCAGGGGCCAGGTGCTCCCCGTCGGGGGCGTCACGGCCAAGATCGAGGCCGCGGCGGAGATAGGCCTGAAGAGGGTGCTCATACCCGAGGAGAACATGAAGGACGTCCTGTTGGAGGACAAGTACCTCGGGAAGATCGAGGTCATCCCCGTGCGGACGCTCAATGACGTTATTGCGTATGCGCTCGTAGGCGCTAGGAAGGAGGGCCTGCTCAAGAAGCTCGCCCTGCTGGTGAGCTCCAAGCGCGGGACGGCACCGGCTGCGCTCGTAGCTTCGGACAGGCCAGCGGTCCATTGAGGGGTTGTTCCTCGTGCGGGGCCTGATGGTCGGAAGGTTTCAACCGTTCCACAAGGGTCACTTGGCGGTCATTCGAGAGATTCTGACGAAGTGCGATGACCTCGTCATAGTGATTGGCAGTGCTGAGGAGTCGCACACGGAGAAGAATCCGTTCACAGCGGGCGAGAGGTACCAGATGTTGATATCTTCGCTCACGGACAAGGAACGTGCGCGTGTGTACATCATCCCTCTGAGAGACGTGAACAGATACTCCGTATGGGTCAACCATATCGAGTCATATGTCCCGCCCTTTGACGAGGTGTTCTCGAACAGCGATCTGACCCGGTCGCTCTTCAAGGAGGCCGGCTACGAGGTGTCGAAGACAAGGGCGTACAATTCCAAGGAGTACTCCGCGACGGAGATCAGGAAGCGCATCGTATCAAGGCGCAAGTGGCTACACCTTGTCCCTGAGCCGGTCGCGGCCATGCTCGAAGAGATGGACGTGAGGCAGAGGCTCCTGGACGCTGGAGCGAGCCCCTCGGGGAAGAAGGGAGGATGCCGTGCTCGCTGAGGATATCGGCAAGGTTCTGAGATTCAAGAAACTCACTCTCGCGGTCGCGGAATCGTGCACCGGAGGCAAGCTCGGAGACCTTATCACAGAAGTGCCAGGCAGCAGCGATTACTTCCTCGGAGGAGTGATCTCCTACAGCAATGATGCGAAGATCAGCCTTCTGGGGGTTGATGCCACGACTCTGAAGACGAAGGGCGCGGTGAGCGAGGAGGTAGCCCTCCAGATGGCGGCAGGCGCGCGGAAGGTCCTCAATGCCGACATAGGCATTGGAATAACGGGCGTCGCAGGGCCAACTGGTGGGACGCCGCAGAAACCCGTGGGACTCGTGTACATTGCAGTGTGCTCAAGCGGTGCGTCCGTTTGCAGGAGGAATGTCTTCAAGGGTACGCGATCAGTCATCAAGGACGAATCCGCACAGAAGGCCCTTGCGATGTTGCGCGAGTTCCTTGGAAAGATCGGATGATTTTCGCCTCGTCTTGCTCATCTGTGGAAAGCGACGATTGACGAAAATATTTATACTAACACCCCGATTTAATAACGCGCGTCGCACGCGCGCGAAGGCGTTCTGATGTCAGAAGGGGATGCGCAGAGGGTACCGACTGGGGTCGCGGACTTCGACTCCATCATACAGGGCGGTCTTCCCAGTGGTTCAGTCGTTCTCTTGCTGGGAGACGTCGGCGGTGGCGGGCTGGAGTTCGCACTCACATCAGCAGCGAAGATAGGTATCGTGAAGGAGTTCCCCGAGACTAGGTCGTTCATGCTCGGGGACGCGGGCAAGCGCGGTCTGCTCCCGGACAAGATGTGCTACATCACTTTCTCAAGGTCCAAGGAGGACATTCTGCAGGAGGTCAAGATGTCCTTCAACAAGGACTTCTACGATTCCTTGAAGCATAACCTGCTCTTCAAGGACTTCTCGAAAGACTACTTCGTTCACACGGTCGTCCCCACAAGCTGGCTCGACGCGGACACGAGCGGAATCTTCTCAGAAAAGAAGCAGGACGGGCTCATGGAGTCGTTGGTCGACTTCCTGGACACGAACGCCCCGAGGAGCCTCGTGGTGGTCGATTCCCTCACGGACCTCGTGGTGTCCGAGACGATCAACTTCCAGGACGTGATCGCCCTGCTCAAGGGCATCCAGAGGATGGCCAAGAAGTGGGGCTCGGTCTTCTACTTGATCCTGACGGACGATATTCTGGACAGGAAGAGGCAGCAGATGATAATCGACAGCGTGGACGGCGTGTTCAAGTTCGAATGGGCGAAGTACCACCATACATCGAAGAGGCAGAGATACCTCTACGTCGAGAAGTTCATGAGCGTACTACCGCACCTGGACCAGGAGCGGATCGCGCGGTTCGCCACTCTGATAACTTCTCAGAGCGGCTTCGTCGTGATAAACACTGAAAGGGTCGGGTGACAGAATGGCGGCAATAACGGGTAGGGTCAAGACAGGAGTGGATGGCCTGGACGAGATGCTTCAGGGGGGCCTTCCGGAAAACCACATAGTCGTTGTGATGGGATCATTCGGCACTGGCAAGACGACTTTGGGGTTGCAGTTCATCGTAGAGGGGCTGAAGAAGGACGAGCCATGCATCTTCATTTCTCTGGAAGAGGACAAGGATTCAATTCTCAAGAACGCCGCGGCGTTCGGATGGGATCTGTCTAGTGCGATCGACAAGAAGAAACTGGGACTGTTCAAGCTCGAGCCGTCCGACGCGAAGACCACGATCACGAGAATCAAGAGCGAGCTCCCGAAGTTCGTTAAGTCGTTCGGCGCGAAGAGAGTGGTGCTCGATTCCGTGTCCCTCTTGAACATGATGTTCTCAGACGAGAACGATCGGCGCTCCAACTTGTTCAACCTGTGCCAGCTCCTGAGGAGCACAGGCGCGACCACTCTTCTCACAGCCGAGGTGAAGGATGAGAACCCCCGTTCCTCAAGAGACGGCCTCGCGGAGTACACGGCCGATGGCGTGCTGCTCCTCCAGTCGGAGGAGAAGGCTGAGGGAGGCGAGGTGCAGCTCACCATAAGGATACTCAAGATGAGGCGGACCACACACTCGCGCAGGGTGAAGCCCTATTCGATCACCGAGAAGGGCGTCGTCGTGCACGCGGGCGCAGACGTGTTTTAGGACTTGCCTATCAAGGAACCCTTGATGGCGTCCTCCATCTTGCGATCGATGCTCTCGGACGACCTGTCCCACCTTGAGACCAGCTCCTGGTTGACGACCGAGCCCAGCCTGCGCAGGCCCTCAGTGATCATATCGTCCGAAGGATGAGTGAAGTTCAGCCGCAAGGAGCTGTTACCTTGCTTGGGCTCCGCGAAGAACGCCCTCCCGGTGACGAACGCGACGCGCTTCTTCAGAGCCTTCTTCAGCAGTTCCTGGGAGTCCATCCACTCGGGGAGGTTCACCCAGAGGAACATGCCACCCTCGGGCTTGATCCAGCGGAGCTCGTTGGGCATGTACTCGGACATCCCCGCCAGCATGAGGTCCATCTTCCGGCTATACATCTTCCTGATCTTCTCTATCTGCGGGTCGATGTAGCCCTTGACGATGTACTCGTGCGCGATCCTCTGGCCGAGGACGTTCGTGCACACGTCCGTGGACTGTTTTGTTATAATCAGTTTCTGGAGTATGTCTGGATGCGCAACGACCCAACCGACTCTTAGACCTGGGGAGAGGATCTTCGAGAAGGTGCTCATGTAGATGACGCGCCCCTCGTCGTCCCAGCTCTTGATAGGCTTGATGTGCTCGCCGACGTACCTGAGCTCGCCGTAAGGATCGTCCTCGAGTATGATGAAGTCGTAGTCCGATGCGAGGTCGACCAGCTTCTTCCTGCTCTTCTCGGGCATGGTCACCCCGGCGGGGTTCTGGAAGTTCGGCAGGGCGTAGACGATCTTCGGCGGGTTCGGCCTCTTCACGAGCTTCTTCATCCGCTCCTCGAAGATGTCCATGCGCATGTTGTTCTCATCGATCGGAATGGATTCGAAGGAGGCCTGCATCACCGTCCAGCCGGTGAGCGCAGCGAGGTAAGTGGGCGCCGAGACGACTATCGTGTCCTTCGGGTCGATGAACACTTTCCCAGTGAGGTCGATCACCTGCTGCGAGCCGCTGACGATGAGAACGTTCTCCTTCTGGGCGTCCATGCCCTTCTTCCGCATGCGATCCGCAACGGATTCTCTCAGAGGCGCGTAACCCTCGGTGATCCCGTACTGGAGCGCCTGCGCGCCGTCCTTTTTGAGGACATCGCAGACGATGTCTCTCACTATCTCCGTCGGAAAGGTCTCCGGGTTCGGGAACCCCCCAGCGAAGGAGATCATGTCCGGGACCTGCAACAGCTTCAGGAGCTCCCTCACCTCGGACGCCTTCATGTCCTTGGTGCGCTCCGCAAAATGACGCGTGAGATTGTTGGCCATCTCGCCTTCCTCAGCGCGTGCAGTTAGAGGTCGGACGCACTTTAATGGTTCTGAGCCTACAAGCGCGGGCCGTGTTTTCTGGTAGCACGTGCATGTTCTCACCGTCCACTCGGCGCACCAAAACCATTAAAAGCAAAAATAGCCTACAACGCAACCGGTCAGATGAAACTCACACGCCAGGGAAAGGTCAAAGACGTCTACGAGGTGGATGCGCGCTCGCTCGAGTTCGTGTTCTCCGACAAGATATCGGTCTTTGACAAGATCATCCCGTCGCTGATACCGCAGAAGGGCGAGACGCTGTGCCGGTCCAGCGCGTTCTGGTTCCAGGTCGCCCGGTCCGCAGGCATCAAGACGCACTTCAGGGAACTCATACCACCGAACAGGATGCGAGTCCAGAAGGTGCAGGTGCTCGAACCGTCGAAGATCACGAAGAAGACCACGAATTACCTGATCCCGCTCGAGGTCATAACGAGGCACTACGTGGCCGGTTCGCTTTGGGACCGGATCCGGAGCGGCGAGATCAAGCCCGCGAAGCTGGGAATAAAGTCCAATAAGGAAGTGAAGTATGGCGACAAGCTCCCCGAGCCGTACATCGAATTGACCACGAAACTCGAGACGGTCGACAGGCTGCTCACGAAGAAGGATGCCCAGAAGACCGCCTCGCTCACGAACGACGAGTACGACGCCCTCGTCAAGTCCGCCCTGTCGATCGACGACAGGATAGCCGAGGAGGTCGAGAAGAGGGACCTCATACACGTCGACGGCAAGAAGGAGTACGCGTTCGACGAGGACAGGGAGCTAATGGTCGTCGACACCTTCGGGACCGCGGACGAGGACAGGTGGTGGGACTGGGAAGCCTATTCCAAGGGACAGTTCCTCGAGCTCAGCAAGGAGAGCGTGAGGCAGTACTACCGGCAGCTCGGATACTACGACAAGCTCATGGAGGCTCGGAGGATGGGCAAGGCGGAGCCGAAGATCTCGGCGCTCCCGGAGGCGAAGATCAAGGAGGTCTCTGGGTTATACATCGACATGTTCGAGCGGATCACGGGCGAGACATTCAGATGAGCCCGTTGCCGAGGCATTCTTTTTTCCGAAAGGTTAATGGCGTACGGACGCTGCTGGAGAGTATGAAATGGAGTTCAGTGGCATCGACGAGTTCATGCTCTATCTGAAGGCGCAGTTCGACAAGAGCGAGCGGAGGCAGGATTGGCGCGCGCTCACGGGGAGGAACCACGTGTCCTCCGACTATGACACATTCATCTTCACGGACGAGAAAGTCTTCCAGATCAAAGCCAAGGAGGTCGCCCCCAAGCGGATGGCCGCGGTGGCGAGGGAGGTCGGGGGCCCGTCGCCGGACCTCCTCGAGCTGATTGCAGGTGGATCGCCCGTCCCGCTCAACGTCATGACCCGCTCCCCCTCGGCCTACTCAGTGATCATGTTCGGGGTCCAGCAATACTCATCCGATATCTCCGACCTCCTCAGGAGGGAGTACTACGGATCGAGGCAGGACCAGCTGGACCTCGAGCTCGACCGCTCTGTGAAGGTGCTTCTGGATCGGCCTGACGTGATGCGCGCCTACAGGAGCATGAGGCGGGACCAGGACGGGTACTTCGCCTGAAGGAGACCCTCAGGTCATCTTCCCGTCCAGGTATTGCTGGTAGCCGCCCAGGTCCAGGAGCCCGTGCCCGGAGAAGTTCATCGCGATGATCGTCTTCTCGTTCTTCTTCTTGGCTTCGAGCGCCAGGTCCATGACCGCCTTGATCGCGTGGGCCGTTTCGGGCGCAGGTATGATGCCCTCGGCCCTGGCGAACATCATGGCCGCGTCGAACACTTCCTTCTGCTTGTAGGCGACAGGCTTGACGACTTTGTGCTTCACCAGCTGGCTCACCGTGGGCGCAGCTCCGTGATACCGCAGCCCTCCGGCGTGGATGGGCGACGGGACGAAATCGTGTCCCAGAGTGTACATCAGGAGCAACGGGGTCATGCCTGCGGTGTCCCCGAAGTCATACTCGTACTTGCCTGCAGTTAGGCTCGGTACAACCGTCGGCTCGACGGCGATGAACTCAGTCTTCGTCTTCTTCTTCCGCTTCTCTCCGATGAACGGGAACGTGAAGCCTGCGAAGTTGGAGCCTCCGCCGACGCATCCGACCAGGTAATCGGGCTGCTCTTCCAGCTTCTTGAACTGGAGCATCGTCTCCTCGCCGATTATCGTCTGATGCATCATGACATGGTTCAGGACGCTCCCGAGGCTGTATTTGGTGTGGTCGTTCCTGACGGCGACATCCATGGCCTCGCTGATAGCGATGCCCAGCGAGCCTGGGTGTTTCGGGTCCTTGGCGAGCATCTTCCTGCCGAACTCCGTGAGGTCGCTCGGGGACGGATGGACCTTGGCCCCGTACACGCGCATCATCTCGCGCCTGTAGGGCTTCTGGTCGTAGCTCGCCCTCACCATGAAGACCTCGCATCCGAGGCCGAAGTAGTTGCACGCGAGGCTGAGTGCGGTGCCCCACTGCCCTGCGCCCGTTTCGGTGGCGAGGTTCTCCACACCCTCCTTCATGTTGTAGTAGGCTTGAGCGAGCGAGGTGTTCGTCTTGTGGCTGCCCGCCGGGCTCAGATCCTCCCGCTTGAAGTAGATCTTCGCGGGCGTCTTGAGCATCTTCTCGAGCCTCTCAGCCCTCTGTAGAGGGCTGGGTCTGTTGGCAATCATGTACGCCTGCAGAACCTCTTCGGGGATGTCGATGTAGTTCGCCGAGGACATCTCCTGGGCGATCAGGGCCTTCGGGAAGACGACCTCGAGGTCGCTCGGGGATATCGGTTGCTTCGTCGCGGGGTTCAGCGGCGGAGCCAGGGGCTCCGGCAGATCGGGCAAAATGTTGTACCATTTCCTTGGCATCTCTTCTGCGGTCAGTGTCGTCCTTATGGGCCTCAAGGGCAGACCTCCTTTGACTGGCACCCTGTAATGCTGTACAATATATATCCTTTTCGAGCAATGATGTACACTTATGTGTATAGCGGTATGATAGAATGGCCCGAAGCGTGCATCGGGGACGCCACCAGGCCTCCCTCCGTCCCGCTCAGAAGAAGACCGAGATCACGTCGAAGGCAACGAAGTGAGTCCCATCGCGGAGCACACCGTCGATATGCACGGTCACTTCGTCGCCGGGGCCGAGCGTCTCCAGGAATCGGTCCTTCTGGAACTTCATCATCAGCTTGTCCGCGCCGTTGCTGTCTCCGTACCCGTCGTCGATGTGCGCCTTGAAGCAGGTCTCCACATACACACGATCGTTCAGCTTGATGCTTGGGACGAAGACATCATCCAGCGAGTAGCCTGAGGGGAGTTCGAGGTAGC
>Ga0299915_10000143_pt1 | contig 53332 bp, 69 predicted proteins | sample RVTome_13_FD_200263 | JGI IMG/M metagenome (GOLD analysis project Ga0299915, IMG submission 200263) | Soil microbial communities from uranium-contaminated site in the Upper Colorado River Basin, Wyoming, United States - RVT92D227 (version 2) ...
GAATGGGCCAGGTGATAGTGCTGCTTCGACACCGCCACCAATGCCTCGATCACATCTCGCCGGTGTTGAAAGAGTGGCGCAACTTGCAACCTTGCCACCCTCTCGTCAATCGCAGGGTCATCCTCGCGCCACTTGCGCAACACCCGGTCAGATTCAAGCCCTAAATGTCCAGTGGCCAATTCCGCTTGCGTCTTGGGCCAGCGCTTCGTCCTGGGCGAGGCCATCCACGCGATCAACGCCGCCTTCCGCCATTCCCATCCCTCAGCTCGCAACTCCAGGTACTCGATCCACCATGGGCACTCGTTTCGTCCCTCGTTGAAATTCTCAAAAGCCGCTTGACTCTCGGCCTGCCCTGGCGTATCCTCTGGTATCGGCTGTCCGTCTGGCCCGAGCGGAAACGCGCCAATGCCATCGTCCGGCGGAGCCTTCCATGTGATTCCCTTTGACTTTCTCTCCTCTCGTGCTGCCCGCCGTCGCTTCTCCTGAACCGTATTCCCTTCTACCTTACCATTCCCTACAGCCATTCACCTTCCGTTCCAGTTCTACACTCTCCCCCCTTCTCCCAATCCTTGGGAGAAGGTCGCGTTGTACCCAACGCGGGATGGGGGGCCGGCACGCATAACAAATGATTATCAGTCCCGCTTCTTCCCCTCTCCCGTTGTACTCGACGGGGGGGGGGCCAGGGGTGGGGTCCCTTCACTCCCCCAGAATCGCCTCGAACACAGCCCCCCGATCCACAACAGCCTCGTTCGCCAGAACGATATTCAACTGGCGCAATCGCTTGCGCACCATGAGATGCGCCGACTCCAACATGCTTGTCATCGTTCCCTCGGCCCATTCAATCGCGCGAGCGCGTTCAGGATCGGTCAAGTTCCCTTGCCAACTCTCATCTTCGCAGAGAGCCGCAATCACGCCTCCGATAGCTCCATTCATGCAACCACCTTTACGGCGTCATAGAACATGACGCGCAAAAACACATGCCCCGGGTCGCTTCCAAATCGGTTCGCATACTTCGCAACATCGCCCAAAACCTCGCTGCCAGGAAGCGCCAGAGGGTCCATGATCTTTACGGATTTCCCGTCAGTCGAAAGCGAGATCACACGAACATAGTGCTGCACAGTGTTGATGACGCCGTTATGACTGACGCCGGCGATGACCATGCCATTCCCCGCCAAACAGCGGGTCGCCTCGGCAATCGGGGCTGCGGTCTTGAGACAGGATACATCCTTCGATAAACGGAATCCCAATGGCGCAAAGCTGTCCAGGATAACCTTGTTGAGCTGGCCCTCGCCGTTATCAACGAACGCCTTGCGCTCAGCCAGCCACTTGTTGAGTTCTCCGGGCGTCATCGTGGTCGCACTTGCAAAACAAGTCAAGAGACAACCATAAGCAGCCAGGGTATATTTCTTGCTCGTCGCCAGGCCGAGCAAATCATCGCCCCAGCGCGAATCTCGTTGCGACCACGGACGGAACGGAACGCCGGAAGGTGTAACGTTTTGCTCTAGCACAGCTTCCATATCGTCCAGAGCAAGACGGATTCCAGCGATAGTCCGCCTGAAATACTTGTCTCTGTCTGTCATTGTCGCACCACCAGTGGGAGACAAAGTCCCCACGCCTCGCGCATCCACTCGGGATAGCGAACTAGTAGAGCAGCCAAGTCGCTTGGGGTTTGCGCCCACAATGGGATGTAGGATAGCGAATCGCACGGAGCATGGCACGCCGGATAAAGATTGCAACCGCGCTCCCACACATTCACCGCGATCACGACCCGATTAGCACAACTGTTCACACACGCATCCACTGCGCTGGTTCCGATGCTCCAGCCTTTTTCAGCCAGGCTCGGAGCCGCAGCCACATACCACTCAGCTTCGTAGCCGGGAGGTAGCAAGACCATCACTCGCGGGGTTATCGAAAGTTGGCAAGTCACGGAAATTCCGGGCGGGGGCGTCACAGTCGGGCCGGGAGTCCGGGTAGCTGTCGGAGTATACGTTGGCGCAGGTGAAGCAGTCGGCGTAGGAGTCGGCGGGGTAATATCCTCCACAAAGAACGAGTCTCCGTAAGCGTTCGAGTTCTTCATCCCAAAGCGTGTGTCGTAGACCCAAAAGAACGTTGCGCTATCCGCTCGCGCCATGAAGGTGAGCGATGGGATACTGTGAAACTCGTTATAGATGATCGCCCCCGGTCCACAGACCACGGCAGACCCAAAGATGTTTTCAGCGCCGTATGGATCAACACAGATGCGGAACCGGAAATTATCATTCGAGTCATTCAAAACCGGATCCCCTTCGACCGCATAAAAAGGCCCGGTCCCGACGCCGTGGCTGTAATGGGCATCGTTCGGGTCTTCATCCATCCGGCTCCAACCGAGCGCCTGACCGCCAATCCGATAAAGATGCCCCGGCTCCGTCTCCCAGGTCTGCTGCATCCCGCCCAGCAAGTGTCCGTACAACTTGAAAGCCGTTATCGCACATTCCCCCTCTAGGATTCTGAGAGGATCGAGATAGGGCGGCACCCGGCAAATGTGCAAAGTCTCGGCCCGTAGCACGGGTGAATTCTGGCCTAGCCGAGCGCCATAGCGAACATCAACGTACCGGCCGAGTTGCACCACGCCTGACGCCTGGTAGAGTTTCAAGTATCCGCCCCCGTCCACCGCAAAGACTTTCCAGTCGGTAGGAATGACCAACCCCGTCTCTCCCTTCGGCTGGTAGTGCGTCGGCAAGTCAAAATCCCCATTCTTCAACAGGTTGGTGAATTGTGACGAAAGGGGTAGTCCAAGAATTGACGGCGCAGGCGTGATGGGGGGTGACACAATCGGCCTTGGCGCAATGCACGCTGAAAGGCTGACCAGTGCAACGATAAGCAACAAGGTCCAGGTCACTCTATGTATGGACATCCTGATCTTCCTTACCAACCAACACGTCAAAAGCAGCTTTGATCTCACGATAAGTCAAGTCCTCGACCGCGAATTCCATTGTAGCGAGATTGGCCAACTTGTCTTGCAATTTCTCGGCCTCCGACAGAACAAGTGATAGGTTCTGCATATCCGCAATGATGAGAATACGCAGACGCTTGCGAACGCGGCGTGCATCGGATTCAGAGATTGTCCCATTCTCGTGAACCTCAACGCCTTCCCAAATCCCCCGCGACTCACTCATCTTCTAGACTCTTCGTTGCTCCATCCATTCGTCTTACGGCTCAGGTTCGCAATTCGTTCCAAGACTTCCCGATCTATATTGGGCTTTCCGCCCAATCCCTCTACCTGCTCCAGCAAGGTTTGGATGATGAGCACAAGTTCGTCAATCTGCTGCTGGTGTTTCTTGCGCTGTTCGTCCAGCATCGTTCCAACTTTGACGAGATCGGAGCGGAGTTCCAACGAGCGCTTCTCAGCCTCGGTAGCCCGTGCCTCTGCTCGCGCCAGTCGCTCCTCCGCATTGGTCAATCGTCGCTGCAAGTCCTCCCCGAACCGAATAGCTATTTCTGATTTTGACTTCTCTTCAGCCAAATCCGCCTTGAGGTTTTCGATTTCCACCCTCAGCGACTTGGAGAGCACATCCGCGCCCTCGGCGATGGACTTGGTCGCATCGTGTTGCGCCTTGTCCGCTGCGGCCTCCGCTGCGTCAATCTCCGCCGGAGCCTTGCGCCAGGCGAGAATCGCCAAAATCAAAGCTGGTAATCCTGCTATCAGTGCAAGCAGAATATCCCGTTCAAGTTGCGACATGTTTCCGCATCACGCCTTGAACTTGCGTACAAGCTCAGGATTACCCTTGGCAAGACCGCGTTGTGTGCTCATGGCCGTTGACTGGTCGAATTTATGCGTCACCTGACTGCCAGCCCAGATCAAAAAGCCCGTAGCAATGGCCGACCAGTACGGCTCGATCATGGCCCAGACATCTGGCGGAATGAACTGGAGCGCCACCCTCGCCAAAACCGGCAGTCCCAGGCTCAGCGCAAGCACCACCCACCATTTCGTATTCGGCGCCATGTCCTGGAACCACTTGAACTTTTCAAATAGAAATGCGATCACCGCGCCCACGCCGATCCCGGAGGCCAGCATCGCCAGCACATCCGTCAACGCCGGCACCGGCGGCGGAACGGCCGGCGGCTCAGTTCCCTGCGCCAGCGCAGAGCCACCCACCGCAAAAGCCAATACCGCCACAACCAAAAGCGTCAACACACTCACCACCGCCCCGATCCACGACCTTTTCATTTCACTCCTCCTCCGTAGGGGCGCGGTCTCCGCGCCCACTGCCCAAAACGAAAACGCCGCAATACGCTACTGCGTATGCGGCACAATGAACTTCACCCTCGTGCGATCCCACCCATTCATCGCAACTCCGATCTGAGTGCTGGATCGCCCCGGGATAACAAAAAGGCCTGGACGCCAAATCCCGGAGCGTCCAGGCTCACATTACAATATTACCACCACACCGCAACTCCTGTCAATATATTTGGGCGAAATTTAATCCCCACCACCCTGTTACAACAGAATAACCATCATTCTCCTGTAACAACAAAATCACTTTGGCGCTCCACCCTTCTCCCAATCCTTGGGAGAAGGGCCGGGGATGAGGGCCTCCTGCCTCTCCCGTATGTACCGGAACACCTCCCGCCGGCGCGGCACCAACAACAGCAGTCGCCCCACATTGAACAGCACGTGCGCCTCCGTCGCGTCCAGCTCATCCACCACCTGGTGCAGCGCCGCCCGATGATTTGCCACCGACACCGCCGGACAATTCGCCAGCGTCAACGGATGAAGCGGATACACCAGCAGGTCCACCAACGCCAGCCGCAAACTGCGTGCCTGCTCCTCCTCCCCCTTGAACAGCCTCCGCCACATCCCGGCCGTGAACCACACATTCGGTTGCGCAACCTCCGCGCCATTCCTGCTTCCACGCAGTCCTTTCACATTCATTTTGCCCAGATCCTTTCTTGAGCCTCAACAGGCCCAAACGCAAAAAGCCGCCGTTGAGTGTCACACCCGGATCTGGGCAGATCAGGAGGCGTTTGCTCAACGGCGGCTCTTTGCCGCCAAGTATACAGTTGTTCACGGGGTAACAAAAAACGCCCCGATGTGATCTGCCCAGATCGCCCTTATCCTACCACAAACCCCCCCGGCTTGTCAATCCCCCCCGCAACTGTCATTCTGAGGGCGCGCAGCGCCAAAAGAATCTCTACGCCAGCACCACTCTCGTGCCGCCCCCGGCTCTCATAATCCGTTATTATCGGTTCAGAATTACATGCCCTACTATCCTGAAAATTTGTGCCCATTTTCCCTATTGACAACCAACATGATTTATGATAAAATCATGTGTAGATTGACAGAGAGGAGCAACAACAATGGGAAACACCCACACGGTAAAGCTGATTGACGGACACTATCGAGTTATCAGCGGCAACCAATATACCCATGCAAAGGCGAATGCACAGGCGCGTCATCTCAATTCTCAACAGAGCAATGCACCTAAATCCCCCATCACATTTGATGACATCACGAGCGGTCTGGGCATCGGCGGGGTTGGCAGCGACGATTACAATATCAACACCGAACAGCCGACGCCGAATATCCCGACTGGAAAACCGCGCCCAAATGGGGGCGGACAACTGTGGGAACCCTGTCCGCGCTGTGGCGAGGAGCCAGTTCACCTCGATTGCGGTTACTGCGGCCGCCATTGCCAATGCTAGGAGCCATCATGTCTCAAACATCCGAGTACCAAAAACGTATCGAGATCGTCAAGCGTTGGCTGCGCGAGGCGGGATGGCAATCCGCTGACGGCGCATTTGACTATAGTGCCCTCCGCGCCCGCGCCGTGAAGCGCTGGTACAGTGCCAATCCCTCGCGCGCTGACCAACTCATTGCAAAGACGGCCCGCCTCATGCGGGGCGACGCAGTTCAAACCGCAGGCGGGCGACCACCCAAACATAGAAAGGCGGCCAAAATGTTCCCAATCAAAATTGAGAGCATGAAGATTGAAGAAATCCCGGTCAACATGCACGCTGGGACGGGTCTGCATTTTAGTCAGGCCATCGGCGTAATGATCGAGATGTCGTATCATGGCATCACCACACAATCTACGACCAACACATTGCTCGTGACACCAGACCAGTCTACGGCCTGGTGCAAAAAACAATGCCAGAATCTCATTGATTTAGTTCAGTCGTTTGTGTCACCTGGAGATGTCATGCGACTGGCCCATTCATACGATCCGCTGATCGCACTGGGTATTCCGACTCCACCCCAGCAACCGTATATAATGAATCACGGGCAGGCTGCCGCAGAGTGGAGCAAGCAAACAGGCCGTCCACTGGTGTATTACTACAATGTTCTGTACCAGGAATGGGCACGGAAATATAACGAGTGGCAACGCGAGCATCCAGAACTTGCGCTTGACTATGGGTGCCACATCCAGGACGAGGACTGGTTGCCAGTAACATGAATGCGATCATCAAACTCGAAGTCGTTGGTGATGATTGTCACGCCTACATGCACGCGCTTGATCGCGGCAAGATCAAGAATATCCAAGTCCGCGAGATGTGCCGGGCGATGAAATATGGACAAGTGCGTTACTACCCATCCGTAACATGCCTGGAGCAAAATGGTCGCACTCCCATCCCGCGCATGATGAAAGACTATAGTCATGCTCAAAAGCTTGGCGCTCGTGGCGTGTACGATTGGTACACGCTTGAGCCTGGGCGATATGAAATCAGAGAGTGCGTTGAGTTGGGCGTGATGCGGACGAGACGTATTACCGTCGCCCCGGATGGTTCAATCCAAGAGGATAACGATGCCTAAACGAATGCTTGGAATGAGCGTGTACGAAGCAACCCGTCAACGTATCTCGTGGACATTCGACACATTCCCGCGTGTCTACGTCTCATTTTCCGGCGGGAAAGACTCTACTGTGATGTTGCACATGGCGATGGATGAGGCAATCCCGCGCGGGCGCAAGGTCGGCGTTCTATTTCTGGATTTGGAAGGGCAGTATAAACTCACCATTGACCACATTTTGGAGGTGCTCGATCTGTACCGTGACAATATTGAACCTTACTGGGAATGTCTGCCGATCCATCTGCGCAACGCTGTCAGCATGTATGAGCATCACTGGATCGCATGGGAACCTGGACGAGAAACCGACTGGATCAGGCAACCCCCAGACATCGCCATCACCGATCCATCATTTTTCCCGTTCTACACCTATGCAATGGAATTCGAGGAGTTTGTGCCAAAGTTCGGATTTTGGTATGGTCAGGGACAGTTGACAGCCTGCATGGTTGGAATTCGCACAGCAGAGAGCCTGAATCGCTGGCGCACCATCGCTGGGCATGGCGTCAAATTCGGCGGTCGTGGATGGACTAACTGCGTCCGCGAGGATGGTGACGATCCGACCTTGTGGAACATTTACCCTATCTATGATTGGTCAACCGAGGACATCTGGACCTATCACGGCAAGACCGGCAAGCCCTACAATCATCTCTACGACTTGATGTACCAGGCCGGATTGACGATTCACCAGGCTCGTATCTGCCAGCCCTATGGGGACGATCAGCGAAAAGGGTTATGGCTATTTCACCTGATCGAGCCAGAGACGTGGGCGCGTGTAGTGGCTCGTGTGAACGGAGCCAACAGTGGCGCGCTCTACGCCCAAGAATCTGGCAACATCCTTGGTCGTCTGAAAATCACGAAACCGGAAGGACACACATGGCAATCGTTCGCTATGCTCCTGCTAGAGAGCCTTCCGCCACAAACAAAGGAACATTTCACCAACAAAATCGCTGTGTTCATACATTGGTGGCAAGAACATGGGCACCCGACGATACCCGACGAAGCTGACGTCGAGGCCGAGGCTCAAAAAACAGTTCCGAGTTGGCGGCGTATCTGCAAGGCACTTTTGCGTAACGACTACTGGTGCAAAGGCTTATCCTTCAGCCAGCACAAATCACAGGCATACGAGCGCTACCTAAAGATCATGAGAAATCGGAGGTCGGCATGGGGAATCTTACCCTAATCGGAAACAATGTCATTGAGCAGGCAAAATCGTTGTGTGAGGAAATCGCTGGATTGCCAAACGACGAACGCATTGAAGTTATCAACGAGATCAAAATCGCTCTCCATGCCGTCAGCCCACTCAAAGATGAGCCGGTAGATTGCGTGTTGTGGGTTCTGTCTGATGCGGTGGAGGCTAATGACTATAACCCTAATCAGGTCGCGCCGCCGGAGATGCGACTGCTGGAATTGAGCGTAAAAGAGGATGGTTACACACAACCCGTCGTTACATGGCTGGTAGATGGTCACCGCGAGGTCGTAGATGGCTTTCACCGCACCCGCATCGGTAAGGAATGTAAGGCGATACGAAAACGCACGCTCGGATATTTGCCAGTAACAACCATCAACACATGGAGAGAGGATAGATCAGACAGAATCGCGTCCACCATCAGGCACAATCGTGCGCGCGGCAAACATCTAGTGCAAGGCATGAGCGAGATAGTTGTCGAGTTGTCGCGCCGGAATCATTCGGATGAATGGATTGCGCGCGAATTGGGGCTTGATCCAGACGAGGTATTACGTTTGAAGCAAATCAGTGGCCTTGCAGAGATGTTTGCTAGTCGTGAATTTTCTGAGGCGTGGGAGGCAGGCAAGGAGTCTGGATGAATGCATGAGGGGTATGTTAAGTTTTCTTATAGTTGATTCAGTTGTCAAAGTTCGACAGCCGCGCCCGCAAGCGCGGCTTTTTCGTTTCACGAAGCATCTGGCGGTTCAGTATCCTGATTCGATAAGTCTTTCTTATCAGTCCCGTAGGAGCAACCATCGTGGTTGCCCCTCTATTGCAAATAAACTCGACTTCCCTCGATCTCCTTCAACCGAAGCGCAATCTGCATCCTCTCGATAGCCAACTCCCTGTTGATCTCTGTGGTCGCCGCTCTGCATTCCGGGTTCTGGCATACCTCGAACTCCTCAATGTGCATGTCACGCTCGTGCCGCGCTTTGGCGGCCGCAATAGTTTCCTTGCTCATGGTTTCCCCCTTCTCTCAAATAATGCCCTGGCTCATGGCGTCGCCAGTGGCGATTGAAACGGCGTCGGCAATGGCGAGCACGGCGTCGTCACAGGTGAACAAGTCGGGCACGGCCACGCTATCGTCGCCGGCGCCGGTGGCATAACAGTTGGCCTGCGTGTCCGGGTAGGAGTTGGAGTTGGCGTCCAGGTTGGTGTAGGTGTAAAAGTTGGCGTCGGTGTCGCGGTAGAGGTCGGCGTTGGTGTCCAGGTCGGTGTAGGAGTGAAAGTTGACGTTGGAGTCCGCGTCGGCGTCGCGGTAGCGGTCGGCCCCGCTGTCGGCCCAAGCGCAGAGATCGTGCTCAAAGGCGTGTTGCCCGGCTCCACAATGGCTGCCACGATAGTGGGCACAGGCGTCTCACTCTCCTCGACGATAATGCGGGGGGATTCCGTAACCGTTCCACCAGCAACCACAATCTCAACCAACGCGCTCGTTCCCCGCACCGCCGAACTTGGCACCGCTGTACTCTTCGCCGTTGTCCCCCCCGCCGTTACACTCAACACCGCAGTCCCATGCACCGGCGTCCTCGTCATTGTCTCCCTTGGTGCCACAGTACTTGTCACCACGGCCCTGGGCTTGCGAGCCATCACAGCCCAGCATCCACACTCTGCCATCAACACCACCAGACCTGCTAAAATTGCAAGGACACGTATCTTCTTCACCGCATCATCTCCCGCTCCAGCGGCCTTTCGCATCCCACAAATCCGCCCTGGTCCACGCTCGCTCGGCACTCGTTCACCACACCACACGCCGCGCACAAGTTTCCATCAACCGAACCATGCGGCCGGATGGGTGGCCAATTCCACAACGTCCCCGCCATCGTCATAAGAGGCAACTTTTCCCTATCCGGTTTCGCAGTCCGAATCGAGTGGGGAAACCCTCGCTTGAACAGATACCGGGCCGTCTCCTTGTGAATCCCCAGCCTCTTCCCGATCTCTGGAAACAACAGCCCCGCCTTTCGCAACTTCATCACTTCCGCCACAATCTTCTCCCGATCCTCCAACCGCTTTGACATCTGGCCCAACCTCCACCTTGAACCCGCTCCCCTCCGGGTCGAGACTGGAAACAGTCCTCAGCCCGTGTTGTGTCAAAAACTCATTCAGATCAGCACACCACACCGCAATGTCGCGCCCATCCCACCACTGCCGTCCATCCCATAGCGGCAACCGTTTACATCCCGTAGGGGCAAGGGGCCCTTGCCCCTCCTTGCCAACATTGATCAACCTTGCCTCCCTACCCTGCCCCACCACGGCCGCCGTCCTTCCCAACCAGCACCACCCCAAACGAGCGCAGAACCAAATCAGCCGCCCACATCTCCTTCATCGTCCAGCACGGCGGATTCTTCCAATTCTGCAACCGCTTCAACTTCGACACCTTCCCTGACACGATCACGATTGCATCCCGAAGATCACCCTCGTCGTGCCCCGGCACCAATGACCCAACAGCCTCAACCGCCTTCAGCGTCTCAACCAAGCTAACCTCTTGAATCATTCTTCCCTCCCCTACGTGGTTTCCCAACACAATATGGTCCACATACTATCCCAACCTGGCAATGCGTAGCACACGTGGCCTAGAAGTCATCCTGGAAAACCTGTATGTGAACCGATCTTCCCTGTCAGCGTACAGAATTTTGCGATTCCGCAATTCGGTCTTCAATTCATGCCCAGAAATCCCGATAGGCTGGCACAACTTGTTGGCTCGCATATAAATCATCTCCTCCGCCGCGTCCAGCAGGTACCAGTACAAATTGTCATACCAGCCAATGAACACACTATTCGCGGTCCGCTTGTCAATTTCAGGCATGGCTTGCGTGTCATCTATCGGCGCATCGGCATGTCTCACAAATGCCGTCCCATCCGAAAGCAACAAATCCAACAACTGCATAAATCTGGTAACAGACTCCTCGCGCACCTGCACTTCTACACCTACATCATTGTTCATCATGGCTTTCCTCCAAACTCGAGATTTCTGATATACCTGTTACAACAAAATGCTTTCCATTCTCTTGTAACAACAAAATCATTCTATTTGCATACCATGTTTTGGAACATGCCCGGGCACCCTCTATTCTACAAGTGGGTTTGCCGGGTTTGCCGGGAATACCGGTCACAGAATATAAACACTTACTGCACTAATTCCCGTCATTCCCGGCATACCCGGCAATCCCGCTATCTGGAGAAGGCTCCCCCACGTTGCTCCTGACGATTCTGTGTACTCTCGGCTTTGTAGCTACTCCTGAAAACCTATAGGTAAACCTGTCGTCATTGTCAGGGTGCAACAGTCCAATATCTCGCAGTTGCCGCATCAGTCCACGTGGGTTTGTCCCCAGCGTCCCCTTGCGGCGGTTGACGCGAGTTATGACTAGTTCTGTTGCAGAGTCGAGCAAATACCAATAAAGGCTGTCGTACCAACCGATGAACCGCGCATTCACTGACCGTTGTCCCGATTCCGGCAATGAGCGAGTCTCTTCATTCGGAGTATCTGCGTGGCGGACGAACGCCGTCCCATCCGCCAGCATCTGCTCCAGCTCATTCATAAACTTGTTGACCGGGTTCTCGTCCACCTGTGTGTCAACCGTCTGCTCGTCTGCTGCCGCCATCATCATATCGAACGCGAATTTCACCATCGCGCTCGCTTCAATGGTATCAATCGCCCCGATCTCATTCATCCATCGCGTCGCCAGTTCAAAGGCCACCATCTCCGTAGCCACGTGGTTGTATTCGCGCGAGTCCCCTTTCTGGTTTCTGCACTCTGCCACCAGTTGATCGCGCCGAAGCGGGAGGCTTTTCTCCAACTCGGCATAGTGATCCCCTACCCAGAGTACGTATGCTGCCATCGCGTGAGGATATAGATCAACCTCGCTGTTCTTGTACCGCTCCAAAATGTCGTCCAGGTTCACAAACCCCTTTTGCATTTCCAGCATCAGTAGCCTTGACCGGATCGAGCGCACGGACGGCAAGATCTCTGCGCTGTTGACCACGATCCCGCGCGGCTTGTGAACCTTGCGTAATCCCCCCTCCGCCGTCCCCTTCAGCCCGCCGGTCCGGTTGGCCCAATCCCGCAACACCCGCCCGGCCCGGTCGTGCAAGTTGTCGTCTCCGCGCTCCGTCGCCTGCGCCGTAAAGTCGTCAATCCAGAACGGCATGTCCTTGAGCATGAACGCCATCACACGCAAGCCAACCTCCGTGCTCCCGCTCCATGATCCGGGCGGGGTGTTGTAGAGGAAGCGGCCATAGTGACACATCATCAGCGCCGTGATGGCGCTCTTGTAGGTTTCAGTTGTCCCATACAGCCACACTGAAAACGCAGGCTCCAGAATAGAAGAGAGCGGCGCGAGGTACATGGTTGAAAACAGTGGGACCGTGATGTACAGGTTCCCAGCGCCCAGGCTCCTGAAACTTGCCTTGGCCGCCTCGACCACGTTTTCAGGCTTGCTCGGCAGCCGGTACCGGTCCGCCGCCCGCTCGATCTCAACCTGCACCCCATCCCGTCCAACGGCGCCCACCGTCGTCAGATACACCATCCGTCCGTCAATATTGTGGTAGCCCGTGTGTTGATACCGGTGCAGCGTCTCGACGTTCTTGGAAAGCGTTAGCATCGCCACTCGCAGGTGCTCTTTCACGCTCTGCCCAGCCGGCACGATCGCATTCACGCCCCAGGCAGAATAGAGCCAATTCAAAGGAGCGTAATCCTCCACGTCAACCTCGGTCGGCTGGAACTTGGCGCCGTTCTCCCGCGTGAACTCTATCGTGAATCGGCGCATTTGTTTCTCCCCGTCGTCCAGCACCAGGTCGCCCGTAATGTTCAACACCCCGTTGAGCAACGTCTGCTCGTAGGGATTCCCCATCCGGTCGAAATTGTTGTGAACCATCCGTCCTCCGGACACGCCATACATCGGGCGGCCCGTCTCATCCTGCCCCGCCCGCTTCCGAGCCTCCATCAACATGCGCTCGAACGTATCCGAATCGTAATCGAGCTGCTTGGCGAGTTGCTTCTTTCGCGCGATCACCCAGCGCGCATCCACATCGGCCAGCAACTCGAACACCATCATCCGCGCCTCGTCCCGCTCTGCCTCGTCCTTCCCATCATCGGAAGAGAACCCCAGCATCACATCCAGGAATGATTCGGCTCCCTTCACCAGCGCCCCGACCTGCTCCCCCGTCATGCCTGCCTTCAGGCAATCGTTCGCATCGGCCTTATCCTTCCCCTCCTCGCGCGGCCACGTCAAGACCTTCACCTTCGTCGCGGGCAATCCGGCCTCGACCAACTTCCAGCACAGGCTTCGCTTCACCCGCTCCGTGAAAGGCTGCGGCTCAGTCCCGTAGGGAATCAACCCCGTCGCAGCATACTCCCCGGCCCGGTCGTGATCGAGCGCAACCGTCACCTGCCCGCACTTTTTCAGCACCGATAACAAAGCGTTATCAGTCCCGCACCCAGCCAACGCAATCCCCGGCAACTTCCACTCTTCCAGCGTCTTGGCATCCCCCTGGCCCTCCACAATCAACACCGGCTTGCCATGCTTGAAACACGCATTGAAATATGGCTGCCTCTCCCCAAACAGCCGCGCCGGCGGATTCCACGACTTGGGCATACCCCCTTCCCCCAGGGGGAGAAGGGTTGGGGATGAGGGCAATCTCCTCCCGCTCACATACACCACACTCCGCCCCTCCACATGGCAATACATCAGCATCTCTGGCGGCATCGCGTGGATCTTCCCCTCCTTGATCTCCTCATCAGTCACACGCACGCCCCAACGCTTCCCCCACGCCGCCACATCGCCGCGATACCCAACCAGCGCCACAGCCGCCGAACACTCCAGATCAACGCCTGCCTCTGCCATGTGCTTTTTCAGCCCGTCCCAATCCTTCCCAAAATACCCCAACCCCTTCAACGTATCGCTGGCCCAGCCACGGCTCCTGGCATATTCCACGCCAGGCGCGCCAGCCGCCTCCGTCATTCGCTTCCGAAAGAACGCGGCCGCAACCTGCGCCACCAGCGTCGCTTCCTTTCGCTTCTCCTGCGCCTTCAATTGCTCCGGCGTGGCAAGCGTCAATTCCACCCCCGCCTTGCGCGCCAGCAGCTTGAGCACCCCGCGCTTGTCCATCCCATCGCGCTTTTCTGCCCAGTCGAACACGTCCCCGCTGCCGCACCCGGCAAAGCACTTCCACGTCTGCGTCTCGGGCCACACAGCCAGCGCCGGCGTATTGTGATTGTCGTGAAACGGGCAGAACCCCGTCATGCTGTGCCCGCTCATCTTGAGCGTCACCGTCTCGCCAATCACATCCTCGATCCTCAGTTTGTCCTTGATCTCGTCAAATACTGACATTGTCTACTCCGATGAAGAAATTCCCGTCACTCCCCACCCTGCCCCAGACCGGCAAAATCGGTACTAACCTCTTTAGGAAAATTCCGCGTTTAACTCACACGGTATATAATGTCTGCGGTTCATCCGCGCGCGTCACAGGCCATGCGCGACGAACCGCGAGACACTAATCTATAGCAACTCATCTTGCACATCGGCAAGCGAAGCGCGTCGGCTGGAACCGCTTGTTAGACGGAAAGCGGGCAAGTGCAATTGCGCCTCGACACCGGTGATGTTCTTCTTTGCGCGCTCAAAATACTCTGGCACTGCCTCTATCCCGACAAATGAGCGATTGAGAATCAACGACGACTCGCCAGTCGTACCGTCACCCATGAACGGGTCAAAAACTGTGTCGCCCTCGCGGCTTACCAACTTGATGATTTGCCCTATCAGGTCGAGCGGCTTTTTCGTTGGGTGTTTGGTGTGCGCCTTTCCAACTGGTAGCAATCGCTTGACCGCGAAAAGTAACTCGTAGCCTGTCTTTTCAAATGGCGCATCATCCTGAGAGCAGGCGACGTTCGCAGGATGATAGTCGTCTTGTGCGCACTCGTAGGAGCGTGAGTGTTTGCAATCGTGAAATTGAGACCCCAAACCACCAGCGCGTGCAGTCACCTTTCCGCGCCTACCAGTAATGGCGTTCGCTCGATTCGCCATACGAGCATCATTCGTGAATAGGCTGCGCATTCCCTTGCCACAAAAGTACACCAAGTCAAAACACCTTTTTAGGCGGTCTTGGCGAACTGGACGCCCATTGCCCCACACCCAAAAGCCAACTTCTAGCAATTCCCAACCGGCGGAAAAGACATCTGGCACGCGCAGGTGTGCCACATGCGGCGCAATGGTAAATGCCAGCAACCCGCCGGGTTTTATAACGCGATACATCTGTTTCCATGTCTCAGGTTCGGGCCATCTGTCCCAAGCACAGCGCGTCTTGTTCAAATTGACTTCATAAGGCGGATCGGTAACAATCGCATCGAATAAACCTTCTGCAAATGTCGCCATGACCAGCAGACTATCATCGTTGTAGAACCTCGCGCGTTCTGACATTCTAGCTTTCCGTCTAACGTCTGCGATTCAGCCGCGCTGTGATTTTCCACAGTTGGTGCACGGTGCGCCGCTGATAAGAAAAGCAGGAACATACTCAGAGCACTCGCAGTAAGCTGCATCGACTGCAACATGAGTTAAAAGGCGTTCAAAGCGAACTACGAACCTTTGATTGCAAAGCCCGCAAATGAATTCGTCGCCGTCTTGCAGATATGGACGCACATTCAGAACTTCACGCCTGCAATCTGGACACCAAGTTTTTATAATACCGCTCATTTTTCCTCGCCTTCTAACGTCCGGGCTTGAGCCGCGCCCGTGACTGCGAGTCGTCATTGTAATTGAGCCTGCTCAGGGCGTCGGCTCCAAGCCCTTGTTAGACGGCAGCGTGTAGCGCAGACCGAGACAATTTAGTCTGTTGAAAAACACATCGAACGATTGCCGCTTTTCCGACTGGCCTACCGGCCAGCGGCGACCGCCACGCCCAGCGCGTAACTCTGAATCATAGTCATCGAGTGCGACCGCGCTATCACGTGACCAGATGAACTCTGACAGATCGCGTAACGATTCAGAGAGTTTCAAACCAAAGAAGTGCAACCGTCACACCCCCGCCTGCCGCGCGTGGGTCGCTATTCCTGGTATGAGATTGTGCAACTCTGCGTCAGAGATACGGCGGCACATTGAGCCAACAGCCATGTACTCCCGGATAGTTCCTTTCTGGTGATGTAGGTCAACGCATTTTCTGTACTCGTCCAGTGTGTAGCCCTGGATCACTGGCACAAGCTGGCCGCCAACTTGGCTCTCCCATTCAATCATCGCAACCGTGTTTGTGACTGTGGCGCGGATTCTCTCATCATTGTTCATCAGCCCCAGCCTACGCGAGATGTCAGGCTCACATGGGTAATCCATGCTGGCGTAGTAGTGCGGATTTAGGAACGCCACAAGATTCATCAGTGCTACCACCGTGAACGGAAAATCACCGTAACGATTCAATAGCGTGAAACCGCCACAGTCAAGCCAGCGTATCCCAGCGTGTTTGATGTATCGCTTGCGTCGCCAACCATTCCCGCTCCAAAATCCTGCGGCAGAATACATCACGTTTAGGCCGTATGGTAGCCATTTGAATTGTTGCCATCTCGGATTCAACCCAACAAAGAAAATGTTCATCTTGACCTACTATGGCGAAGCTGCCGCCTAACGGTCGGGTTTGAGTCGCGCCCGTGACCGCGAATCGTTATTGTAATTGAGCCTGCTTAGGGCGTCGGCTCCAAGCCCTTGTTAGGCCGCTCGCCAGATGGCAAGTGACCATTCTCTACAAAATACTGTAGCACTGGAATCAACTCTGCGACCTGGTCGCGGCTGAGGTGCATACGTGCCATACATTCGCCCGTGACATGATGATGAGTGCCTTCATCGAGGCCGAGCCAGATAGCGTCATCGGTAGCCAGTGAGCTTTCCTGAATCGAGCACCAAGCGCCATACAAATCATTGAAGTCTGCGCGGACAAATCCGCGTTGTGTTGGTTCGAGATTCAAATTCAAAGAAGCCATGTTTACCTCTTGCGGCCTAACGTCAGAGTTCAGTTGCGGCGCGGTCGCTATCCACGCTTGCTTCAATGTCAGTGCTACCAGCGCCGTCAACTGCAACGACTAGTTGGGCGGATGGGGGAAAATCTTTTGTCCACTCTGTTGGCTCAAGACGGGCCGCACCGCAATTGAATAGGAATTCAATGCGCTCGCCGTCTCGATTTTCAACAAACACAGATTGTGAATGAACTTCGACAACGCGAACAAGTTCACCCAGGGCAGCATACCCAGGAGCGCCAGCCCCAACGATTTTCAAAATGTCACCAATTTTTGTTTCGCTATAGTGTATCATTTCATCCTTTCTGGGCAGTCCGCCCAACTCAGAGTTCAGTTGCGGCGCGGTCGCTATCCGCGCTCGCTTCGATGTCAGTACTACCAGCGCCGTCAACTGCAACGGGAGTTAGGTGCGTTCTTAGAACTGCAGAGCCGTCCTTTGCAAAGGCGTATCGCTGACCGCACATCATGCAGATGACACGCTTTCCAAATTTTTCCCACACCTTTTTGTAGCGTTGATTCGTTTTGCAGACTTCACAAATTATCATGGAAGCACCTAACTCGTTATTAGACACCCTGCGGGTATCTAATATCCAACCCGATCCAGCGGCGAAACGATCCCAGCGCCGCACTTTGCAACATGTGTGTAAATCATCGTCGTTTTCGAATCTCGATGCCCTAGCAACTCCTGAATCGTGCGAATGTCAGTACCCGCTTCCAACAAATGCGTTGCAAACGAATGTCGCAGCGTGTGCGGCCCAACCAACTTAGCTATCCCAGTCCCTTTTGCCGCCCTGCTGATGGCTTTTTGAACGCTCGTCTCATATAGATGATGACGGCGAACTGCCCCAGACCTTGGATCAGTTGAAAACTTGCTCGCAGGAAAGACATATTGCCAAGCCCATTCCTTTCCAGCATTAGGGTACTTGAGTGCCAACGCGCCGGGCAACTCAACATCCGCTCTTCCGTTCGCCAAATCAATATCATATTGAGCGCGCACCTTCGCCAAGTGCAGCCTGAGTGACCCAACGACAGCTTCGGGCAAACACGTCACACGATCTCGATACGATTTCGTATCTCTCAGCGTGAGAGTGCGCCGTTCAAAATCAATATCCTTCACACGCAACCGCAGACACTCCATCAATCGCAACCCACCGCCGTAGAGAATCTGCCCAATCAGGCTGTAGACACCATCAAGGTTGCTCAATACTTTGCGCGTTTCTACAACGGTCAAAACCGTTGGAATGTATACTGAACGCTTGGCACGCATAGCGTTCACGTTATTCAACTCCAGTCCAAGTACGTCATGGTACATAAACAGCAATGCTGAGAAAGCCTGGTTCTGGGTGCTGGAACTCACATGCCGCTCAACTGCCAGATGAGTCAAAAACTGCTCGACCTCTTGAGCACCCATTTCGCTGGGATGCCGCTTGCCATGAAACAGGATAAAACGTCTAACCCACTGCACATACGAATGTTCTGTTTTCAACGAATAATGCTTGATCCGAATTGCCGAACGTACCCTATCCAGTAATTTCGGCGGTTGACTTTGTGCTTGTGCAAACATCCCCATCCCCCCGCTTTACTTGCGCCAATTCGCCCGACGTTTCCCTGGCTCCATCCATTCCAGTCCGAGCAAGTTGAACCAGTCAGCCTCATCTGGCATCTCAATCAAACCCCCATCCAGATACACTCCACCGTCGCGCACTTGATAATTCGATGGCAACGCCCCACCTTTGCAGCGCGGTGTCACCAGCCAATGACTGAAATCCGCCGGGCCTGTGCGTATCGCCAAGATCACCCCCCATTGCGCCGGCGGAAGCACCAGAAACAAGTCCAGATTGATCCCTGCTTTGAGCGTTGCCTGCTTGTAGCGCGGCCCATTCTTGCTCAAACTCAGTTCGCCCCGCTCAACCATAAAGCGCACCATCCCATCCAGTTCGGTTTCGCCTGATGCTGGCGCACCGAACAGGTCCGTGCATGGTTGGGGGATTGCCACGATCTCAATGTCCTTCACCTCAGCCTTCCCGCGCCGCACACTTCCCGCGGTCTGAACTCGCTCGCAGAAAGGCGAAAACAACTCGACCACGTAATCCGCAATGCCTTTCGCTTTTTCCAGTTCCATCATGCACCCCTCGTCATCCGAATCGCCGCCCCGCACAACGCCAGCGCCATGCGACAATCCACGGCGGCGCCGCAATAAAGGTCAGCTACCTTGAATACCTTGTGTACGCCTTTTTTCATTCTGGTTCCCCCGCTCTCATAATTCATTCTTATCAGTCCCGCCCCCTACCGTCTCCACCAAATCTGGTGATACGGTGAAACGGGTGTCAGGCGGTGATACGGCCCCCAAATTGGTGTCACGACTGGTGTCACGACTGGTGACACGCATCAGTTCATTGGTGACACGCCGTGCTGTCGTCGCATCAACCCGGTGCGATAGCCAGCCCCGCGCCTCCCACTGCTTTGCCAGTGCTGTCAGTGCCCGCTTGCTGATCTTGCCTCGATATTTGGCATACAGTCCAACGATCTTGAACTCCCCGCCCAGTTCATCCACCGCTGTCGCCACCAACTGCTGCTCGATCTCGGATAGCGCGGGGTGTTCAACCTGCACATGCTCTTGAATCAACCGGTGAGCCGCCCCGTCTTCCACAAGCAGTGTCTGCACCGTCTCCCAGCGCCCACCCACGAACATCAGCGCCATGCCCCTCCGGCATAGTTTCTCCGCGCCGCTCACTCCAAGAATGACCCGGCTCTCAACGTCCGACCGGGTCTGGAACGAGATCGCCGTAGGAAGATTTGCCTTCACCTGCGCATCAATCACGTCGTTCGAGGGCCGTTGCGTCCCGACCACCACGCTGATCCCGAACGCGCGTCCCTTGCGGGCGACCTCTTTCAACGTCCTCATTGCCGGTCGGCGAGCGAAATCAGCCGCCTCGTCCACCATCAACACGAGCAACGGCAAGGGTTCAGGGTCAGCATACTTTTCCCATCGCGCCACGCCCGCCTGCGCCATCAACATCTGGCGGCGTGTGCGCTCGGCCTCCACTTGCTCGATCAGCCGGTCAGCCTCGTCCAACGTGTGCGCAATGTCCGCTAACAGATTAGGTAGGCTGGCGTAATCTTCGCCAAAGTCAACCAACTTGGTGTCCACGATGGCGAATTGAACCTCCGCCGGCGTATGCTTGGCTGCCAGTTGCAGAATGATAGACTGCATCAAGTTCGTCTTTCCGCCCCCGCTCGTCCCTCCGATCAGAATCGCGCGGTGCTCTCCGGCAATATCCAGCGTCACAGGATAACGGGTGGTATAACCCAGGCACACCTGGTACGGCTTGTCAAGCAAGTGCTCCTCGGACAACAGAATCCGCTCCGGTAGCTTTTTGCCCAGCGTTGCGCTCGGTTCACGTGCCACGGTGATCGCCAGCCCGCCGCTGTCGGATACGAACGTTCTCCGTCCCTGGAGCGCTGCCCCGAACTGCTTCCAGAGATTAGGTGTGAGCCATGTCTCGCGCGAGATTCCCGCCAGACGTTGCATATCCAACACGAACACAACCCGGTCGGGTAGCACGTAAGCGTCAGCTTCCGGCACGATCACTCCGCCCTGGCGAGTCCGCTCATTCGTCAGCCTGCGTTGCTCAAGCGTGGCAAGAATAGCGTTCCAGTAATGAGCAATCTCGTCACTCATCTCCCACCCCGCTGTTCCAATCCGCTTGAATTGCCTCCCACTGCGCAGGCGGCAATGCTCCGGCTCGTACCGCTTGATCCCCCCGCCGCAAAATCCGAATACTGCGCAACCCCGGCACCTGGGGATAAGGCGGAGGTGACATGGGCAGCATCGCTTGCGTTTCGCTCTTGCTGCCTGATCCCAATCTTGGGCGGCTTACCCCATCCACAGCCTGATCCCGCGCCGTAGTCCGCTCCTCCTGATCTGCCGAGCGCAGCAAGGGTGCTTCGACGATTCCATTCGGCAATACCTTGATAACCGGCCCTGGTTGCCGGTCAATGTCGAGAAAAGCATAGCCACCGCCGTCCTGTGGAACTCCGACCGGATCCGCGTCCCCCAATGGATTGCGCGGAAATACAACCGGCCGCTTGGCAATCCAGCGTGCCCCAACGATGATCGCGGCGATAATTCCACCGGCCAATGCCAGCAGCACGAGAGGAATACCATAGTCACGCAAAGAAGCCATCGCTTCGCCGCGTTCCTCGGCTTGTCGCGTCGCAGTCGCTAGTGCAGCCTGGCGCGTCTCGGTCGCTTGCGCAGCCGTCCGGGTTGCTGTCATGGCGACTGCGCGGTCCGTGGCTCTCAAACTGCTATCGGTCGCTTGGGCCACTGCCGTTGCTTGCCAGGCCCGCTCTGTAGCGGTTGCTTGGATAGCATGATCAGTCGCTTGAGCCTGAACCGTTGCTTGCCAGGCCCGCTCAGTTGCAGCGAGTTGTGCCGCTGCCTCCGTTGCGCGCAAAGTTCGTTCGGTCGCTTGTGCAGATTCAGTGGCCAGTAACGCTCTGTGCTCTGCTTCGGAAGCCCGCATAACTTGCGCCGCAGTCTGCGTCGCAGCCTGCGCTTGCTGCTCTCGATTGGTCTGTGCCTGCTGCGCCTCAAGCGTCACTCGGTACAATGCCGCCTGCACGGTAAGTTGTCCCCCCGCATACGCGGCGCTCGTTTCAGCGGCGCCCGAGCCAACTGTCTCCATGCTCTGTGGTATCGTTTGAACATCGCACGCCGAAAGAGCCAGCATTGCAGTCAAAATCAATGCAGACAGAATCGCTAAAAGAGTCGTGCTTGCCTTCATGGTGCCCCCCACTTTCCAAACACCATCACCGGTTCGTCTTCATCGTCCTGCGCGGATAACACCGGCAAGGCCAATACCGTGCCCTGATTTCCAGGAGCAGCCATGTGGCGAGCCTGTCCTCGTCCCTCTCCATGCTTGCCTGCCGCCAGCGCATACAATTGTGTTGCCCGCTCCCAACGCTCTTGCTTGGTTCGCTGTTCTTGCCATTGCCAGATCGCCACCCCTCCCGCCGCTGCTGCTGCCAGACCGATCACCAATACCACCAAAAAACCAATCACAACGGAAGAGGCCGGAACTGCTCGCAGCGCTGCGGGGCTTATGACTGACACCGCGCAGACGAACCCGGCAGAGAAAACAACACTCAACGCGATCCAGGTCGTCGAGGGTTTCGTTGTCTCCAATGACTTCATCGCAACCCTCCCAGGAACCCGACCAGATGATTGATCTGTTCCCAAGCCTGGACGATTTGCTCATAGTGATTGGCGATGAACCAGCCTCCGCCAACCAAAACAACTAGTGCCGCCACGGCTCGGACCGTCTTGTTCTGCCAGATCTGGGCGAATGCGATCCCCACCGCAACCCCACCCAAAACCAACGCCCCCCCGCATAAAAGTTCAAACGACATATCCCACCCCAGCTTCCGTGCTGTACTCAGCACGCTCAGTGCCGTACCCGGCACCCATAACCCATTCTTATCAGTCCCCTGCATCATCTCCCCTTCTCCCAATCCTTGGGAGAAGGGGCCGGGGGTTGAGGGCTAAAACTCATCCTCGTCGGCATCGAACAACTCGTCATCCTCGCCGATCAGCCGTGTAGGATCAGTATCCGGGTCTCCTGGCCCAGGCTCAGGCAACCCCTTGACCTTGAGCAACCGGTCGCGCATCTCATCGTATGCCCTGCGCAGCTTTTCGTTTTCCAGCATCGCCTTTTGCGCCGCCGCCAGGTCCGGCACATACACGCTGACAGGATTGATTTTTGCGTGCTCGGCCGTCATCCGGGCAACCTCCTCAGATACGTAGGTCACGCCATAGATGGCTGGCCCACCGTACTCGACGGTAAAGGCCGGGAAAGCCGACGTATCTGGCACATCAATCCTCAGCAGCGGTACGCCAAAGCGCACCGATTGAGATCCGTACCCCGCCACAACCTTGCGCCCCATCAGTTCTGCGATGATCCATTGCCCGGTTTCAACCTTCTCGTCCATGCTTCCTCCTCTTTATTTGACCCCTTCCCCTTCCTCTCCCCTTCTCCAGATCTTCGGGAGAAGGGGCCGGGGGTTGAGGGCTACACCAAAAACTCACCCGCCGCCTGGGCCAACTCGGCATCCTCCGTGACCATCATCCGCCCCGCCTCGGCTGCCCCGCCCCGGATCGCCGCCAATAGCGCCGCGTTCCGCCTCCCCGCTGGCAGTCGTTCCAGTCCCTCGAAAAATGGCAGCAGGTCAGCGTCGCTCGAAGTAAGCGATACACGCATCACCCGACTCAAAATAATCCGCTTCACGGATCCCGAGCGCCCGCTGACCCCTGCCACTTATCACCGCACCTTTTTCAGTGCTATGTTGTCAGCCGTAAAGATTAGCCCACCTGTCTCAACCGACGACGGCTTGTGCTTGCGCGCCATGTGAACGCCCAGGCCGCGCGCCTTGACCGGCTTATGGCACTGCGGGCACTCGATCCTTTCAGCGTTCGGTATTTTGGGCGCTCGTCTTGCGGCTGTGCGCGTGTGCACGGTGAGTTTGCGCTTGTTCTTCGCGGAGTGGGGCGCTGTGAGTTGCCTTCGGTTTTGCTCGATCAGGGTAGCCACTGGCGTGCCGTCAATCTGGTATAACGCGCTGCGGATACACAGTTGCAGATCAATTGCATTGTTGACTGCAGCGCGCGCCTCTTCCGTTGTGAGGCTGATAAAGATGCGTGTTTGAACAGTAGATTTCATTTTGTCACCTCCCGGTCAGTTTTCTTCACCTGGCTCATCCCCAGCTTCCACAGTCCCCGTGCAACCGACATCACGGGCTGCTCCGGGATGAATACCTTCGTTCCAAACTTGTGCTCCAACTGAGAGCGCAACAAAACCGTCCCGCCGCCCACGGCGATGACAATCTCAAACCTGCGCCAGTCGCGGCCCCATTCGTGATCCAGGTGCCCAGCGATCTCGCTCCACCATACCGGTAGAGCGTTGCGAACATCCAGTTTACCTGCGCGCAGCCGCTCATCCAATTCGCCGCGCGTATAGGATTGATCGCCCCGGATAATGTCCAAGAGTCGCTGAACGCCCAGCGTTGTTCCCCGCGTCCACTTTTGCACAGGTGTCCGATTGCGCACGCCCAGGAGCTCCACCGTACTGTGACCGATGCTGATGACTCCTGCCTCGCCCTTGAACGCGCTCGCGCGGTTGGCGATAAAGCTCCCCTCATCGTCGAGCAGATAGTCGAACAGCGCGCCGACCGGCTGACTGGTGCAGCGCACATCCGTCACCGTCGCGGAATAGTTCACATCATTCGTCGCCCAATGATGCTGGACGAGCATCCATGCCTTCAGCGCCGTCACCGTCTCGGACCCCAACGCCTCGATCGGCAACCCAACGATCACGGCCAGTTTAAGTGTCTGAGCACCGGCTACCAGGCCCGTCAGCGCCGCGTAAAACAGCGCACGCATCTCTGGCGTCCCCGTCAACCGCTCGTAATCCAGGTTCTCCACAGCGCGACCCCAGTCGTGCGCACCCGGGCCGACGAAAAATTCCCCGCCGTCAAACCCAATCTGCATCGGCGGCTTGGCCTTCCGCAGGCCCATCATCACCGTTGCCATCCGCTGACCGTCCACCGCCACCTGGCTGGGAATCTCCACGCCGACCGTTCCGGTCCACACCTTCACGGCGCCAGCCCCGGCGTCAAATGCTACCAATTGTGTATTCCCCTGTTCGTCCATTCCCCTTTACCCCCTTCTGCTCGTAGGGGCAACCCTCGTGGTTGCCCGTCCTTGTGGTCTCCCGCCCTCTCTATTTCCAACTGCCTACCCAGTTTCTTTTCCGATCCGGTTCACCTCCTCCAGCGCTGCCCGGTTCTCACTCAAGCAAATCGCAATCTCTGCCAACATCAGCGCCATCATTTGTGGTCCGGGTCTATCGTCCAGGATTCTTCTCACAGCCGCTCGCGCCTTGTCGTTTGCCCGAATCGCGCGATTGATCTCCTGTGCCCACCCATAGCCCCCTACCTTCCTTTGAGTCATAACCCACCACGGTCGAGCAACTTCCGGGTGATCTCGATTGCCTTCTTCTCCTCTGCCTGGCGCGTCTTGGCATACCTCGACCAGCCACCCCAGATCATGGGCAACCCACTGGCAGAAAAGCAAACCAACAGGATCGCCACATCTCTCAGGCCGATAATCAACCCGGCTGCCACGACCGTGACCAGGACCCCGCCCACCACCAGGAACGCCGTAAACCCGCGATCTTGACCATCGTGCTCGATGCGCGCCACGAAGGCGTTGTAGAGACATCCGAACAGAAATAGTGCTGCCATGACCGCGAACAGCAGTTCTACAAAGTTCCCGTTTCCCATCCGTTCCCCTCCCGTTTCTTCCCTTTGAACTCATAATGCCTTATTATCAGTACCGTAGGGGCGTGGTTTCCGCGCCCACTTTGGCGGAGCATATCAAGGCGCTAGGGGCTGGCCAGCCTGGACGCCACCAGCCCCCAGCACCTTGCTACAATGTCTAATCTTGCTCGTAGGTGGCAGCAAAGTTCATCAGCGCCTTTTTCATCCTTGCTTCCTCTTTGATGTTGCTGTCCCACAGGCGCTCGTCCCGAAGTGCAAGGGTAGCCTGACGCACTAGATCTGCCAAAGCACGCGGCTCGATGGCATCCAGTTCCCAGGATGATTCTCCAAACTCTGCGATGTAGGCTTGTGCCCGGCTATCTGTGGTCTTGGCCGGGTTTTCGGGTGGGTTGAGGACTTCGATTTGGTCATAATTGAGCGCTAGACGGTCCACTTCGATGAGTTCAGTTTCAGCGAACAATCCCAATCGCTCGCGCACGTCGCGAGTCATGTCCATGCCGCTGGGGTCGTGGTCTCCCAGGTAGAAAATAACGACATCCTTGCCCGCGCCCATTTTCTCCATGATGCGTAGTCCTGCTTCTCGCATGGCAGAGGACGAGCTATAACCGCGGTTGGCCGTGAAAGAGATGTCAAGTTCGCGGCACACAGGTATCAGGACGCCTTCGAGGGCTTGTTTCTCGACCATGACCTCTACGTGGTAAGATTGGTCTGCCCACTTGTCAATTGCAAATTGGCGAGCGGCAGCCTCCACGATTTCGGCGGGGCTTGTCCAGTGGGGTGGGGCAACGACGTCACGGCCTCTGTCCTCGATCATGCTCCAGTCAACCAGCCCCGCCAACCGTGCATCAGAAATAATCGAGCCGACGCGCTTGTACGACTTCATATCGTTTTCGACATAACCCCGCGCGACGAGTTGATAGTAGAGTTGCCGAAGAGTCAGGACGTAGCCCAGCCCACGATATTCTTCAAGGATAGTGTTGACCTGGCTGATGATCACCTGGCTGGATGTGTTGAACCGCTTTTCGATATAGCACTGTTTCATATAAGCCTCCAGATCGCCTCCTGCCTCCCTACTCCCAATCTTTGGGATAAGGGGGGCAGGGCTTGCCCTGAGCAAGGTCGAAGGGATGAGGGCCTAACTCCCCTTCCCCACCGCCAGCAGCGCCCGCAACTGTTTGGGCGCCGCCTCATCCCATACCGCATCCGACCGGTTATCAGTCGGCACAGCAAAATGACTCTGCCCGTACATCTCAGTCGTGCTCAATGACCGATGCCCAAGCAAATCCCGGAGATACACAATATCCCGATCCTTCGCTGTCCACTCCCGGTTCGCCCGCGCGTGCCGCCCCCCATGCAGGTGCAACTTTTCCAGGTCAACACCGGCCGCCGCCCCGCGCCGCTTGAACATACCGTTCGCCGAATGATTGCTCAACGGATGCGCCGAAGGAACATAGTCCTTTCCGACGACGAACTCACCCAGCACACTCCCGATCACCGCCGCCCCATCAGCGCGCGCCTGGTGCTTGGCAAAAATCTTGAGCGTCCCGCTCGCCTCTGCCCGCAAGACAGACACCGCCCCGTCGTGGTTCACACGCACCAGCTCGGCGTAAGCCTCTACCGCCTCGCCGTTCTCCAGCAACCATTCCACCAAACGGAACCCGGCGGGCATCACCACGCGCGCCGCCTTGCGCAGCCGCCTGGCATACTCGGAGAGCGCCACGAACACAAAATCGTCTGGTTGCAATGGCAACCGTCCCGCCTCCTGCAAATACCGGACGATCAACTGATACAACTCGGGCAGCATCGCTTGCTTTTTCTGGTCCCCGCCCTTATTGCGGTACTCGAACCAGAACTCGTCGCCCTCAGCGTGCAGATTCTTCCATTGCAAATTCAACCACTCGGACGACCGGCGCGAGGTCATGTAAATCCCCATCAGGATCGCCATGTCCCGCCAGTCCAGCGCCGACGTGAGCGCGATCCCGTCAAACACCCGGAACATCTCGTCCGGCGTTGGCCACTCGCGCCGGTTCGTCTTGTCGTGCACCTTGATTCGTTGTACCTGCTTGAACGGGTTCCCGAACACATTCGGCCATAGTGGCACGCGCCTATCGTATCCTGGCACCTCCACCAAAAACAGCGTCGTCGCGTGCGTATAAAAGCTGGAAAGCGCACTGATCATCCGGTTGATGCTCGTATCGCCGATTCCCCGCGCTTGCAGCGATTCGATCCACGCCCCGGCCACCATCCCGTCCACCTTCCAAAAGTCCAGCGGCTCGGGCCGATCCGTCAAAAACGTGTGGAACGCCGACCAATCCCGCAGGTATGCCCGCCGCGTATTCTCCCAGCCCGAGCTCGCAGCCTTGATCTCCAACCAGTGATCACGGCACTCCAGCCACCGCGCCCGGCTCTCAAAGAACCTTGGCCCAACCTCGAAGGTAGGGGCAACCCGCTGGGTTGCCCTTTGCAGCCCAGCGCTGACTTGTTCGGCCTGCGTGACGATCGCCAAGCTATCCATCACGCCTCCAACACTGGAACATCGCAGCGGGATTCGATATACTTCCATACAATATCGGCATCTTCACCCGTCAGTGTGATGACCTTGCTCGCACACCCACCGACAGCATGGAACGGGCTATAGTCATACTCTAGCGTCTCGAGCTTGACCGCCGTCGTCGTGATCTCAATCCCTGGATGCAAAATGATGATGAACAGTCCACACACCATCTTGCCAATTTCCTGATCAAAGTATTCGGTAGGTTGATCACCTTCATGCTCTGGCGTGTATTTCACGTCCACCACTTGATCCAGGTTGAGCGCCTGCGTCCCATTCAACATGATCATTCCCATTGTCCCCCCCTGTATGGGCAACCCTCGTGGTTGCCCTTTCACCGATTGCGCCGGCGCGACTCTTTGGCCATCAATCGCGCCTTCCTGCGCTTCTTGTCCCAATCCATCGGCCTGGTCCTTGCCCGTGCGTGCTTCGATGTTCCCCGTATCGCAAGTTGAGCTTGGTGCGGCCTATTCGCCAGGCCCAGCGATTGCACAAGTCGGAGCCACCACGGAGCCTTCTTTGTTTCCTTCATCTCATCTTCTCCTTCGTGCCTCTTGCATCCCGCATCCTGCTCAGTCCCTCTTGATTGGCTGCCAATCTATCATCCCGCTCGCCCAAGCGGTTTCTATTCGTTCCCGAACAGTTAGCGATAGTTGGCAGCCAAACAAGAGGAACCGAACATCAACCCAATCTTGCCACCAGGATCGCCGCCAGAGCAATCAACGCGATATGCAGCGCCTGATCATTCCATACACTTATCGTCCACGACTGCACCGTGCTGTCGTTGATCTGCCGGATCGCCACACGCCACCAAGTCAGCGGCTTGCGAGTGTCAATGACCACATGCGCCATGCCTAGCACAACCGCCACCGGAGCCGGAAAGACGAACAGCAAAGCCAGAACGTGGATCCCGCCGTGCACCCAGGCCGCCGGATGACTCAGATCGCACTTGTTCACGGCCATCCAATCATTCTGAAGCAGCCAATCAGCCACCAAGTGCGCCACCCACTCCCCATATCACCAACTCAGTTGCGTGTGCCATTAGAATCTCCTATTAGGACTGTGCTCCAGTAAAAATTCGCCGTTCAACGTTTTGCCCAGGTTGATCGCCAATGAAATGAACCAAGTACATTTCTACATTGGGTTCGCAGGATCCAAGGTATCGAATTATTCGAGCCTCGCCCTCTGGTTTCGTGCGAGTGAATAGATCTTCGTAAATAATGGTGATCTGTTTTGGTTTCAGAGTAGCCATAGTTCACCTCAACTCCCTTCTCCCGTTCCACGGGAGAAGGGCAGTGGATGAGGGCCTACTTTCCCAACGGCCCGGCCCTTCTTCTTCCCATTCGGCGCGGCCGGAGCATCCTGCATGTCCGCCCGCATCGCCTCGGCGATCTCGGCCACCGACTCTGCCCCAAACGCCAGCGTCAGCCAGCCCAGCGTCCCGGCCGTGATCTCTGTGTTTCCACGCAGCAAAGACCAGCAGTGCATATAGCTATAGCTGGTCTTCTCAGATAACTTGGCGGGAGTTATCGAATTTCGCTTGGCCCACTGAACCAGGGCCTCTTTGGGTGATTGGGAAGTTTCTACTTTTGACATGATCTTCTCCTACTGTACTTACACACTCAATCCCGTCCCTACGCACACATAATACCATATATATATATCCGTGTCAATAGGCAATATTTTGAGTGTTTTCACACGGCAAAATGAGGCATAATTGTCAACAGGCAAAACTATGAGTAAACAGACACCCCCTACATTCTTCAAGTGGCTAGATACACGCTTGCATGACCTAGATCTGACTGACTATGCCGTTGCAAAAAAAGCAGGAATCGCACATTCGGTCATAAGTAAGGCCAGATCAGGTGTACAGGGTATTGGGTGGGATGCTGGTATCGCACTCGCCCAGGCCATAAACATCCCCCCGGAAGTCGTGCTCAGAAAACTAGAGTTGCTGCCCATATCTCCTCAAGGCAACCATAGCGCCTTGGTGGACGAGATACTCCACATCTTTCCCGACCTGAGCGAAGCGGATCAAGAGGAAGTGCTACAGATAGCGCGGCTCAAGTTGGAACGCAAAAAGAGAGAGAGCCGTGGGAAGAAGCAGAGTGTCTGATCGAGAGCGTGCCTTTGCAGCCATCCTGCCGCAATTGCCGCTCGATGACCTGAAAGAACTGCGCAACCTCATCCTGGCGCGCAGATGGGGACTGCGCGTCTGGACCTTCATCGAATGGGTGCCTCTGCGCCTCATCGGGGCAGGGTAGAGGGATACTATGCCACGCAAAACATTGACAGATAATACTGCTACCTGTCTTGGGTACTTGATCCTGTTACCCATCAAAATAATTCTGTTGCCATTTGAAATGATCTTCCGAGAAGTAATGAAACCAAAGACGCAGAAAAAAGCCGCGCGGATGGAAGTATTGACCCTCGCATAGCCATTGCGCTATGCTCAAAGGGCAGATAGCATGAAAGATCGCACACTCAATCTCGCCTCCGCCCTCATCCTCATCGTCGCCCTCTGCTGTGGTCTCAGCAGTCTGGCGGGGGCCATCATCTATTCCGCCAATTCACGCGCGCCGGCGCATCCGGCCGCAGCGCCACCGGCGCCAGTGCCAGCTCCCACCCAGCGACAACCAACTCAACCAGCAGCGCCAAAGCCAACCTCACCGCCGCCAACCATTCAGCCAACATCACCGCCCACAGTTCCCAAACCAACCAGTACACCACCGACATCCACCCCAATGCCAAGCCCGATCACGCCACTCCAAGCCACATCTCTTCAAACAACACATACACCAACGCCTGCCGTCACCACACTCGCAAATCCGTCCGCTGAGTTACCCACTGTGGCTGCTACTCAAAATTCAGCAACACAACCACCAGTAACTTCTTTTCCGACCGTCGCTCCTTACCAGACAAAAACACCAGAGCCAAGCATGACATCACGCCCGACTTCTACTCCACAACCTTCTTGGACTCCTTGGCCTACTGGCACGTCCAGACCAACCAACACACCGCGCCCGACTACCACTCCGCAGCCTTCCTGGACTCCTTGGCCAACAGAACCTGTTGTATTCTCATCATGTGACTGCAATGGCCCTGACCTGAACTGCGACGACTTCACTGGTCATCAAGATGCACAAGCCTGCTTCATAAAATGTGGTGGCCCAACGACAGATAGATTCAGACTAGACGGAGACAAAGACGGATTAGCCTGCGAGGATTACGACTACTAATGTAGGAGCAACCCTTGCGGTTGCCCCCATGCCATGATGCTATATTCAAAGGGTAAGCAACATGAAACGCGACATGGAACTCATCCGGCAAATCCTGCTGGAGATTGAAAAGCATCCATTCACAGAGATCCCATTCGAGGTGAATATCGAAGGTCAATCCCCGGAGACGGTCTCGTACCACCTCATGCTACTTGGAGAAGCTGGCCTGATAGAAGCGCATAACATGAACATTCAACAGCGCTTTTGGTGGCAGGCCAAAAGGCTAACCTGGCAGGGGCACGAATTCTTGGACGCAGCTCGAGATGATACGCTCTGGGATCGCGTGAAAAAGAAACTGGCAGAAACAAGCGGGACAGCATCCATCCAAGTCATAACCGCCATGCTCATTGAGATGGCAAAACGGAAACTCATGCTGCCCTAACTTGCTACTTCTTGATTCTTGAGATTATTTCACCCTTGTTGAGCGCATCTTGAAGGAGCCAAGCCATAAAGGAACAACCAACCGCGCAGCCTATGGTTGTCCCGATCACAAGACCGCCAAACCAGAAACCTAATGCAATCAACAAGTTTGTCATCGTCGTCTCCATTCTGTTATCGTGGGGGGGGGCAGTGCAAGTGAAGAGGGTAGGGGGATAACTGTTACAAGAAAATGCGTACCATTCCCTTGTAACAACCACTGTCCACATGGTTCGTTGCACCGGAGACCACATGGTACGCCCTAGCACCCAAACATGTGACCACTGGTAGCAACCTCGTAGCACACGGTTTGGGACCGTGGGGTCGGAGGTTCAAGTCCTCTCGCCCCGACAAAGTGCAACCAGTGTCTTCACGGTTGCCCAATTCTCATCACCCATGTGGACACAAGCGAGCAGATCTGACAAAATCACCCTACCCTACGCCACTTGGCTAACCTCCCATCCAGTAATAAAAAAAACGTAATTTCTGGTCTGATAACTCATTGTTATCGGTTCCGAGCCACACAACCGGGGGACACATGGATAAGATCACACTCTCACAAGCCGTGCAAGGCTACCTCATCGCCGCTCAGGCCAGGCGACTCAGCCCGCACACAATAGCCGACTACACCAACTCATTCGGCAAGCTCCAGCGCCACTTTCCAGACGATCCCCTCATCGCCTCTATCACGGATGATCAGGTCTGTGCTTTCCTCAACGCACAGACTGGCATCTCAAAAAAGACCCTGCTGAATATCCACGTCGGTCTATCCGCGCTCTGGACTTGGTGCGTCAAAGAAGACATCGTCCCCCACAACCTCATCCGGGATATTGATGCTCCCGATCCAGAGATACGCGCCATCGTCCCCTTCACGGAGACTGATGTGCGCGCTCTCCTCAATGCACTCGCCAAGTCACGCCCCTACTCTCGACCCGGCAAGCGTGAATGTACCCACGGGCTGTGCTCCGCCCTTAGAAACCGTGCCGTGATCCTCACTTTGCTGGATACCGGCATCCGTGCCACAGAACTGTGTGAGTTGAAACTGTCCAACACCGACCTGACCAACAAGCGGTTGCTTGTCTTAGGCAAAGGAACCAAGGAGAGAGTCATTCCGTTTTCAGCCTCAACCGCACAGGCGATCTGGCGTTACACATCGACCCGACCCACTCCACAAGATAATGCCGACCGTGTTTTCCTGACGATTCAGGGTCATCCACTCGAACGTTACGACCTGATCAAACTCTGTCACCGCGTCGGCGAGCGCGCCGGCGTGCCCGATTGCCACCCGCACCGATTTCGGCACACCTTCGCCATCAACTTTCTGCGCAATGGCGGCAATGCCTACGCCCTGCAAACCATCCTGGGACACTCCACAATGGAGATGGTGCGCCGCTATCTCGCCATCGCCCAGGCCGACATCGAAACCGCCCACCGTCAAGCCTCCCCCGTCTCCAACTGGCGTCTCTAATCCTAACTCCCTTCCCCCAATCCTTGGGAGAAAGGGCGGGGATGAGGATCTTCTCCCCTTCTCCCGATCTTCGGGAGAAGGGGCCGGGGGATGAGGGCCTAAGTCGCCACTGCCACCTTATACATTGTCTCCACCCCATTCACAACGATCACGAGTGGCAGATACCCAGTTGAAGATACCGCCCCGGCCACGTAAGCATCAATAATCGCCCAAGGTCGGGTCCGTTTCAACTCCTCGACCTCCCGCTCGAGTTCGATGATGCGGGCAATCAAATTGTCCTTTTGAGCATCCAGCGTCAGCGCCATTCTTGCACCACCAGTTCAACCCCGCTTGGCGTCCACTCTCGTGCCATGATCCGAATGTCACCCTCGAACACCCACTCTGGCGACTTGAGAAACAATTGGCAACTGACCAGATCGCCCACGTCATAATCGGCGAATAGACTGGGCTTTTCATTCAACACCGAAATGCTGATCGCATTCGTTGGCCATGCCAACTCTGCCAACTTGGCAGCAGCGTGAGCATCAATCGTTGCTTGCGAAGAAATGGACGAGTTGACTTCCTTCCATTCTCGATACCCCGATACGGCTCTCGCCTCTGCATCGTCCTCCGATTTCACATACCGCTCAGGCCCCCAACTGGCTCCATTCCCCGCCATCTCGATGTGATTTGCCAGGTTGCCCTGCCGTGTGAGTCTTGCCTTGGATACATTCTTACCCTCGACCAGATAAACCTTTCCGCGCGAGTCCTGGCCGCGTCTCTCGTACCAGTTCGCTTTGAACGAAAGAACGCCTCCGCTATAGGCCGGGATCACGGCAAAATCCGGCCCCGCAGCGTCAGAAAGCTCTTGAGACTGTCGGAACAACTCGTGAAAATGGTACGCCTTGTCAATGGCTGTCCCGCCTGTATAGATCGTGTCAATCGTGATCCCGGTTGGAACAATGCCATTCGCATCGTCAATCAGACCTTTGAAAATCATTCCCGGCGCCGTCGCGCTAAATAGCCTGTTCAGGCCCGTCTCGCGCCAGGTCAAAATGTATTCCCCGCTGTACGCGCTCTGCGTTATTCCATCCTCATCCTGATCTTGCGGCAGATCCAGCACGCCTCCCCAGGCCGGCAACCCAACGTCTTCGGAAAACCTGAGATACAGCCCGTTGCCTTCACGCAGATAGTCTCGCCTGCATGCAGCGTCTACATAAGGCAAGTTGAACCGGGCCATTCCGATCCCGTTCAACCTCCAGGCGACCGACTCCCAACTCGGAACAATATCGGCCAGCGCATGGAAACTCTGATCGCAGATTGTCGCCTCGATTGTCGCCACTACGTGTATCCTCTCTCATCCTCGACGAGAAATGTGGAATTCTCCGGCGTAACGGGTTTGAGCGCGCTGATGAGTTGATGCAAAAGGTCGAGCATAGCATCAAATGACTGCAAGGCCAGCGTGTCGCTCATGGCATAGTCCTGCCCGGCCAGTAACCCCCCCGGATCCGCTGGCGGCACCTTGAAATACGGCAAAAAGCCCCACGAAGCCAGGTATGAGTACGGCACGCCCCACCCGGTCGGCCATCCGTCGCCGAGCAATGTCATCCTCATCCAACGCGCATTGTTGGCGTCAACCCAAAATTTCAAGTTCGTTCTCATTCGATGTACCTCCGGTCGAACAGAATCTCTACCTCGACGCTGACCGTTCCCGTGTCACTCCACGTCAGCGTATTATTCCCTGTTACCAGCCTCAGCCAGTCCAGTCTAGCCCCGCCCACCTCCGTGAGCGCCTGCCGTTGATTGCTATTATCTGCCAGCAGGATCACGGTCTTGTTATCCGTGTCTATTTCAAGCGTCTGGCTGATCTGCATTGTCAGTGTGACTTGAACCGACTCTCCCGTCGTTGAATTGGTCAGCGTCACAGCCAGGTCATAGTTGGACTGCTCGGCCCCGAGGACAACCACAGGCGTAAAGGTTGAGTTAAGTGTGAGCGTTGCGTCAGCCAACTCACTATACACGGTTGCTGCAGGATTTGCGTAACCATACATGTCGAAACCAACATACTTGCTTCCCGCCGTTATAGCTGCATTAAACGACCATGCACGCCAAGTCGAATCACATGTTAATGAAACATTTGCTTCAGTTGCCCAAGCGCTGCCATTCACAGACGACACGACACTGAGCGTATCACAGTATACCGTGGTACGGTAGTATTCTCCATTTGAAAAATTAGCAGATGTGATGCCGCATGGATTATAGACTGTAAGTCGTGCTTTCCCCGATCCTCCTGTGCAGACCATTGCAATGCCGACATCTGTCCACGGAGTAGCCAGGGTTCCATGATTTGCGCTTGTCAGAGACGTAGCCTCTCCGCCTCCTCCAGTCGTATAGTAAGCATTTAATTCCCAGGCTGCAGTCCTGAGCCTATCATCCTCCCCAAACACCTCATACACCCAACTCGTATTAGTGCTGTGATCCAACTCAAACGCCGGTTTGTAGTTATCGTCCACCGTCGGCGCGCTCGCTCCGGCGTTTCCATAGAGGATCCAGATGTCGTGCTGAATCCAATACGCCGTTGCGCTGGCAGCATGGGTGGCCGCTGTAGTCCCTTTCGCCCCACGGGTGCAACCGGTGAACTGCTTATTTGCGACGCTTTTACCTGTGTAAGTGATCGCCTCAGTGTCAATATAGAGAATCCCGGTGCTCGGCCAGTTCGTGATGTCAGTCGTTGAAGTCAATGTCGTGCCGGTCGTGTCGCCAATGACCGCCATCGTCGCCGTCTGGCTTGCCAAAAAGTTCAGGTTGCACCACACCTTCGTAGTCGCAGTGTTGATCCCGTCCAGCCACCGAGCAACCTCCGTGCCATCCACCTTCACGCGCAAATCGTCCCCGTTCGCCTGCATCTTGCTGGCCGTCACAAGCGTCTGCGTGTCAAAGCCGTCATTACAAATGTCCGTTGGATAATTCGTGGCCGCATCGCTGGCCATCCACTTGACCGGGATCCACCGCTTGTAACTCCAGACATTTCCGGTCTTGGCCGTCTTGGGCGTGATATAGATCACAGGATAGGCATCGTCGTCCCCGTCGTTGTTCACCACAAAAGAGCCGGTTGCCGCGATCACCCGCCAGAACTGCGCCCCGTCCCGGCTTCGCCAGCGCACCTCCTTATCCACGGCAAACGTACTCACCAACCCGTGATTGCTATTCTGGAGAGGCTGGCACGCCTCGCACTTCACATTCAGCCAGCGCGCCTTCCAGTCCGCCGCCAATGAGTTGGCATACAGCGCTGCCACCTGCGTCGCGGTCAACGCCACACCCATCACTAACACGCCTTCCAGCAACCCGTTGCATTGATTCGCTCCACTTGTGTCGCTTCCAAAATAGAGAAAAGCCCCCAGCGTCGGAGCCGTATAGGTCGCTCCGGTCGCCACGCTCGCCCCATTTATGTAAATCGCCAGTGCTCCAGACGCCCATGTGAACTCTAGGTGCATCCACGTCCATGCACTGAACGTCAGCGCCGCCGTGCTGATGGTATTTATTCCATCCGTAAAATAGAGTTTATCATCCGCAGCTAGATAGTATGCCTTGAGATTTCCCTCGGAAAACAAGTAGGGTGACGTCTGTGTCGTTGTGCTTGCATTGGGATAACGCCACCATAGTGCCACCGTCCCTGCCGTCGTAGAGATCGGATTCGTTAACTTGCAACTCGCTGCCGTCCGACTGCTGGTGCTGGCATGGGCCGTTCCACTCCAGCTATGGCCCGTTCCAAGTGAACCGTCGCAGTAAGGCGTGGCGTAGGCTTTTTGTTCCACTTGAACTGCGTCCACGTAGAGTGTGCGTCCATCCCCGACATACCAGCCTGCATTATGCGTTTCCGTCGCCGCAGCAACCAGGACACTGGAAATAATTTTATACCATCCGTCTCCAAGAGAAGTGATGGATGCAGTGGTCATGGCAATATTTGCCAGTAACAGATTATAGATGTCCCCCGCCGTCACCGCAGCACCGTCAGCACGTCGGGCACAAAGCGAAAGAATGTAGGGTTGACCAGCAATATAGGGCACGTACGTAACAAAATATTTACCCCCGCCTTCGATACATTTTGCTGAATATGAACCGACGTGGGCAAAGTTTGTGCTTTGCGTGATAGAATTTCCAGCCCCAGGTAACCACCCGGTCGTGTTCGTTTCAAAGCTGGGATTCGAGATGAGGTTCGTTGTCGCCTCTGCAATCTGCACCGCCTTGCCGAACCTTCCTGGCCGCCAAATCACCCCGCCAGTCACCGTCCCGATCGTATCCTGATCGAGTAAATCTCGCGGCGCATACGTTGATCCACTCCGCGCCACGTCCCACGGCCCTAATGCCAGCAGCACGCTCGACGGCGCAACGCCGGGGATCACCCCATCCGCCGCCGTCAACCGTTTCAGTTCCTCCCGCTCGTAATTGGCCTTCTGCAACAACACCAACCGCGCGGCCTCGCGTTGCGCCGGCGTAAGCGTATCGCCAAAGATCGTCGTCATCGTCAACTTGTGACCTGGTCGGTCCAACCCGCTGAGCACCGGCCACGCCCCGAACCTCTGCCCGAGTCGTGCATTCACCTGCGGCAAGCCCATCGCATCAGGCGCAAACGACGAAAGCCAGTTAGAATTGTCGCAAACTACCAGATCATCAATCGCAAACGGAATTGGATGCGTCATCTATCTTCCTCAGCACGCCCCGTGCCAGGCACGGCACGCATAATCGTTTCTTATCAGTCCCGCCTCACACCCCTCTCCTGCGCGTACTCGCGCGGGGGAGGGGACGGGGGTGGGGGGATTCTACCTCCCCAGCGCCAGCGCATTCAACTGCGCCATCATATCCCCCGCACCGCCCACAGACGGGAACGTCTGCCCGCCGTACATCGCCAACTGATTCGGCCTCGAAGCCGACGCCGCCATAACCTGCATCAGTGCCCGCATCGTCCCGATCAACTCAGCAAGAGAATTGTTCGGCGTAATCGTCCCATTCTGTCCAGGCCAAAACAGTTCAGGACCGCCTTCCCCTACCAGTGAAGGTATCCCGCCAAACACACTTCCGCCTCCTGCCCTACCAGGTGCTTGATTACCCTCAATAAGATGCTTGAAATTCATCAGTGCTTGCAAGCCACCCTTGAACTGAGACCCCAAACCAACCGACTCGTACACAGACTTTATAAAATAGGCACCAAATGCCCCCCCAGCCTCAAGTGCCGCAGGGGCGAGGGATTCGCCCAACGATATAGCCAATTCACTCCAGATTGGTGCCCATGTCGCTGCATTCGTAAGCACTACCTGTGCGCCAGTCACCAACCCACGCCCGGCCCTCTCTCCAAATGCAGCTAACTGCGCCTGAGTAGTAGGATCCTCAGCCCACTTCTTCAGTGTCTCAATTAGTCTGTTCATTGTTGAGGGAACCTGCGTTTGCGCCCCCTCCTTCCCCGTCACCCACTCCCAAAACTTCCCGCCCCACTCCTTCAACTTGGGCCATATAATAGTATCCCACCCTGTCTGTACCTCAGACTGAATTTGCTGCCATAATCCATCCAAACCCCCTTTTTCAAAAGCAGCAGTCAATCGTGTTACAAATCCCCCCAACCCTTCCCCAATGCCTTTCAACACGGGGTCGAGTAAAGTCGGGGCTTTATCTGCAAGTGCTCTCACAGCACGGTCTAGAGGTTCAAGCAATGGCTCAGCCAACGTCAATAGTGATGTTTCCCACTGAGACTTGAGTCCCTCCAACGCACCTTTCAACCCCTTCATCCGCGCCCCGGCTAGTTCAGATGCCGCTCCCGCCTCGGTAACAGCTGTTAGCATCTTGTTGTAGCTATCCACGCCACCCGCCAAAACAATATTCGCGGCGCGGATAGCATCACTCCCAAAAATTGTAGCTAGGGCTGTACTACGTTGTTCCTGGGTCAATCCCCCCAATTTATTTGAGAATTCAGCAATCAAAACTGCCATGTCCCTCATATTGCCACTAGAGTCATAGACTTTGATCCCCAAGTCATTCAAAGTATTGCTCGCAGCCTTGGTTGGAGCCTGAAGACTGAGAAACATTTGCTTCAGACTGGTACCGGCGTCACTTCCCTGGATGCCAGAGTTAGCCATTTCACTGATCATGGCCACGACATTCTGAATCGGAATACCAGAGGCCGCAGCCACCGCAGACACCATCTGCAATGAGTCTGCCATGTCAGTCACTTCACCGCTTGAAGCATTCGCTGCCGCTGCCAACAAGTTGGCAACCCGGTTCGCATCCGAGCCTTTTAGCTTGAATGAGTTCAACGCATTTGCCGCAATCTCAGCCGAACGTGCCTCAGAAAGATTGCCAGCGGCCGCCAGTTGCAATGTTCCTTTGGCTGCTGCCAGCACATCCTCAACTGATAACCCGGCTTTTGCCAGTTCTGTCATCGCTTCAGCCGCATTTCCGGCGCTCGTAGCTGGCAATGACATGTCAGCCCCAAGTTCTTTAGCGAGTTTGGCGACCCGAAGCATCTGATCACCAGTCGCGCCAGAAACAGCCTGGAACATGTTCAACGACGACTGATAATCCATTCCAACATCAAGCGCCTGTTTCCCTATACTGACAATTCCCTCCGTCACCTTCCTGAAACCTGTTTCAATAAGCCCACCCAAAGCAACACTGATGGCATTCTTCAACACCCCGCCCAATTCACCGGCCCAACTCTTGGCCTTCGTGCCAGACTTGTCCAACTCCCGATTCAACGCATCAGGATTAGCCTTGAGATACAGAATCGCATCACCCAGCGTGATCGCCATCTATGCCACCTTCTTCCCCTTCTCCCAATCCTTGGGAGAAGGGGCTAGGGGTTGAGGACACAAAAAGAGCGACCGCGCGCCCATCGCGCGCCGTCGCCCGTCCATCGTCCTATTCAATTGTCTTCCCCTCTCCCGCGAAGCGGGGGAGGGGTTAGGGGTGGGGGTAGGGCCTACACCTTCCGCAATGCCAGCGCCACCGCAACCCATAGCAGCGCCACCAACTCCTCCCGGTCCAGCGACCTGATCACCCGCCAGATCTCGCCCCGCAACTCTGCCGGCGACCAGCTCGGCCCGTTGCCGGCGTCCGGCCCCGGCCAAAACCCATACAGCGCCAGGGCCGTCCTGGCCCGGTCCGACGACCCGCACAGTGACCCAGATCCCGAACTCCGACCAACCCGGCCAGGCCCAGATGTTCGAGCCTCCTGAGCACTCGTTCCCTTCATCATTTTGATCGCTCCTTCTACCAGAAACGCCAAAACCCCACAACGGCCGTTCCAACCTGGGAGCGATCAACTCTGGCAGGCGGCGTAGCCGTTGTGGGGCTTTGACCACATCAAGCGCACCGTGTGCGCCGAGATATGAAATTGGGCGACGGCTGGAAACGAAAACGCCGCTCGCAAGAGTTGATCGCTCTGCCATCATCTTACCATACCTCGTGTCCAAAAGTCAAGTCCCCCCGTATGGGCATCACGCCCTTTAGGTTCGCGGGAATCAAGCCAGTAATAATAGACAAATGGAAACTCTTTCTGAACCAACCTCTCAAAACCATCGGGCCGAATAGTCTCATCGCCAGAAAGAGATACAAATACACGCCATTTGTTTTCCAACTCGGTAAAGATTGAGAATATCGCCTCGTTCCTTTTGGCGTGCCGTGTTTCAATTAGCGCCTTGGACTCCATCAGAAAATCAAACGCGATCTTCCTCAACTCATCTACCGTAGGATTGTCACGATAGCGCGCCGCGTACTCTTTGGCCTTCACGCCCCTGCTCCTAACCTCGCGTCCAAAAGTCAAGCCCCCGTCCTGTAGGGGCAACCCTCGTGGTTGCCCTCCGCGCCATACCCCGGCACGCATAACAACCACTTATCAGTCCCGGCTCTCACCCCCTTCTCCCCCTGGGAGAAGGGGTCGGGGGATGAGGTCCTATCCCATCAGCCTCGCAAACTGCTCCGCGCTGATCCCCTTCTCCTGGCTCCCCGCCGCCGTTGACCCTGGATTCATCACCTCGCCAAGCGCCTTCACCACCTCGATAGCCAGCAGCCGCGCCTCCCAGCGCTTCCGCCGGGCATACGCGCCCACCAACTCCGCCAGCGTCAGATCGTCCAAATCGTCTGCCCACTGTCCCCACTCGGACAGAGCTATTTCGTCTCGGTCGCCTTGCTCCCCAGGCCACTGAGAAAGCTCATCAGGCTCTCGAAAGGGTATGCCAGGCGCAGCACCTCCACAAAGGCCAGCATCACCTCGTCGTCGAACGCCTCCGCCTCGATGCGCGCCGAATCCGCCTTCAACAGCGGCGAGTAAGCGTAAAGCATCTCCAGCAGCGTATCTGGCGACCGCAGCAACACCCCGCGCAACGTATCGAGCAGCCCGCCCAGATTCTTCCCGTCCGTCAATTCAATGCTGCCGGCACCCGAAAGCGCCAGCGCAATCTCCTCGAACGGCTTTTGGAACTCTGTGCGCCACTCCCGCGCCGCCTTGATCGGCAACTGGTTCACTTGATATGACTGCCCGCCTAGCGTAACCGTAATATTGCGTGCCATCTTTCCCCCCACCGTAGGTGGCGCGTGTCCCGCGCCCTCCGACTCCGACCTCGCCCTTGTTCTCTCCCCCCCACATCCATCCTCTCCCCGTTCCTACCCCGCAGCCGTTGTACCCAACGCGCTACACGGGGTAGGAAACTGGGGTGGGGAAACCCTCTCCCTTCCCTCGCCAGGGGAAGAGTTGGGGATGAGGGTACAACAAATAGAGCCGGCTCATGCCGTTGGATCTGCCGTGATGTGGTGAATCTTGTAGAGCCGCTGTCCCTTCGTCTTCGTCATGTCCTCCCATCCGCTCCCCTTGAGCGTGATGGCAGACTGCTTGCCCTTGTCCAGCTCGAGTGGCGTCCCGGCAATGCAGGTTCCCTTGTAAATCTGCATCCGTACTGGTTGGTCAAGGCTGCTGACCGTGTTGATCCACTCGAATCCCCAGGTATACGGCGTGATGTCTTGCTCACCGCCGCTCACCAGGTCAGTGTACGCATGGTGGGTCGCGTCCGCTGCCTGAGTGGTCAGCGTGCCACCGATGGCATACTGCAAGTTCGCGTTGGTTTCCTCGGCCAGCGTCACTTCCCACTCGATGGCCTCGTCGTTCACCCACTCCTTCACCGGCGCATTAGCTTCCTGGATCTTGCCCTGCGCCTTGTTCTTCGTAAACGTGAACTTGAGCGGCGCTTCCGTCCAGCCCAACTGCGTCCAGTTTCCGCCCCAAGCCGTCCCCGCGCCCACCGTGTCCGCCGGCAGCGCCTCACCTACCGGTGCCCTCCACAGTGTTGCCGGTCCGTGCACGATATAATCAGTGCTACTCATGTTTCCTCCTCATCTCTATTCCCAACCTCATCTCCCCTCTCCCGTTGTACCCAACGGGGGAGGGCCGGGGGTGGGTCCTACACCAACCGGAACACGCCCGTCGTAATGGTCGTCACCGCCGAATAGACCACCCAGATGTAATCCCCGGTGTAGCACCACGTCTTGGGGAATGGCCCGATCACCTGGTCATCCAACCCATTCGCATCACCGGTAGCCTTGATCGTGTACGTCTTCGTCGGCAGCGTCAGGCCATCCACCACCGTCCCCGGCGTCAGCGTCACCGTAATGTCTCCGACGCTGCCGTTCACGATCTTCAAATACTCCCGGCCCGATGTGATGAACTTGTTGCCATGCGTCGCGGTTGGCGCAACCAGCGTCTTATCCGCCGAAACGCCATCCCTCGAAACATCCACCGGTGTCAATTCTACCGCACTCGAATAAGCCATGCCAACCTCCTGTTTCCCATCCCTCCCCCATTCTCTCCCCTCTCCCGATGTACCCATCGGGGGAGGGGCTGGGGGTGGGGTGGATCAATTGTCCAACCACACCCGGAAGAAGCACAGGCAATACGGCCAGTCAACCTCCGGCTCTCTCAACAACTGCGGCAGCGTCTCCATCCTGGCGTACCTGAACCCGAGCCCGTGCGCATCGTTCAGCGCATCGTACAGCGCCTCCGCCACCGACCGCGCCTTCGCCTCCGTCTCCGCATAGCATCGGAACTGAACACTCGGATGCAACTGGCGCGAAGAATACGCCTGATCCCCGCCGCGCACCCCGAATAGAATCGCGGACCCATCGCCCGCCGGCGTATAACCTGCTGGCAGATCAACACTCGCATACACCCGTTGGCCCACCAGTGTCGTCAACGCCGTCACCGTCACCAAGTACGCCCGGATCACCGCCTCAACGTCAGTCATGTATCCTCTCGCGGTAAACTTCCTCAGCGATCCCGCCTGCCCGTGTCGCAACGATTGAGGCCGCCCAGAAAAGGAATGAACGCTTCACTTCCTGGTAGATGGCATAGTTCGCTCCGACCACAATCAGAGCACCGCTTTTCCCGCCGAATTCAATCTCTGCTGGCAACTCTTCTTTCGGTGCCATCCGATCTGTGACAGTTACCCGCTGGTGCAAGCGTCTGCTCAGACGTGTTCCGGCGCTCTTCTTTAGGCTTTGACTTTCCGCCTTGCTGCGCGCATCATCATAACCGTTACGAACACGTCCATCGTACCACCGCGAGACGACATACACACTGTTGAGCAAAAAGCCAGTGTCAACCTGGTTATTTGCGACAATGTTCGCCTTCGTCTGCGCCTCGATTTGATGCGCAATCGCCGTCAGTGCCTCATCCGTCGCGTGCTCAACCACAACCTTGATGTGGTCCAGATACAACTTCACTTCCGCGTCGCCGCTCGCCATCTCTCTCCTCCACCCTCTCCCGTGTACACACGGGGGAGGGTAGGGTGGGGGCTAGACCGTCGCCAACTTCAACCCGAGCACAACCCCGCTTGGCCCACGCTTGATCGGCCCCGTCGCCTCATAAGTCGCCGCCGTGGCCAACTTCACCCCGAACCGGTGCGTCACCCGCACACGATCCAGATTCGTAACATCCACCCACAACGGCAACCGCAGCACAGCGTCCAGTTCAGCCACCTGAGCCAGACCCAACCCCTCTCTCGGCCTGGGATACCCGAACCCGCACTCCACATACTCGGAACTTGGCACCCACGAGCGCAATGGCTTGCCGTAGGCATCCGTACCGCCCTCGACCAGACGCAAAATGTCGCAGCGGTCCATCATCGCCGCCTCCTGCGCATCCTGCATCCGTTCCAGTTCAACGCTTGTGAGCGTCCTCATTCAACCTTCCTCTTCCTCCCCTTCTCCCAATCCTTGGGAGAAGGGGCCGGGGGATGAGGTCAGCACGCATAACAAACGGTTATCAGTCCCGCTCTCTCCCCTCTCCCATCGTCCTCGATGGGGGGAGGGGCAGGGGGTGGGGCCCTATTCCGCCGCGTTCACAACCCAGCCCAACTCATTGGACTCCGGTGGCCACTGCACCAACTTGATTGTCCCAGCCGCGCGCCTCGACCGATAGTACCTGGCCCGACCCATCGCGTGCTCAAAAGTCTGGCTCCGAGCGTAATCACCGCCGTCCACCTTGAAATCGAAATCCCCAGACAGTCCGGCGGCGATCTCGTCCCACACATCGGCGGCCGCAGAATTCAGATCATAGGTTGGGATCCAGTCAGGCTCCTCGACATTCGTCGGGGGTTGCGTAGACTCATCCCAATAGTACGGCTCTTCCCCGCGCTCATCTAAAAGCGGATACCGCTCAATGTACCCCGCCAGGTCCGTGTCGGAATACTGCGAGCTGCCCACCGTACTCGTCATCCGCCTCAATCGTGCGATCTGCTCTGCCGTCGCCGCCATGTCCTACCTCTGTAGGGGCAACCCTTGAGGTTGCCCCCTTGTGGTTATCCTCTCGCGGTTGCCCCTCAGATGCCTACGTCCCGCGCACATACTCGACGAACAAGATCGCATCCAGCCCCACCGTCGTCGCCGATCCGGTGAAGCAGATATACTTGGACGTCGTCCACAGCGCCGGTGCCGTGATCTCGGTCTTGGTCGTGTTTTGCATCGCGTGGCCGTTGTACATCTTGTCCGTGATAGCACCGTTCATCGCCAAGGCGTTGATGATGTCCGTCGCATCCGTCGCGGCTGCCGCTCCAACGCCGATGTCAATGTTCGCCGAACCCGTGCTGGGCGTCAACACCAGCAACGTCGTCCGCAAGATCAGAATGTCAACGCCTTCCGGGTTAGCCACGGCCCCGATCCCGCCCGCGGCCGTCGAAGCGACGCCCGTGATGCGGATCGCCATCGCTCCACGTCCCTCTGGATCAACTGCTACTGTCATGGTGAACCTCCTCGTTCCTTCGTAGGGGCGAGGTTCCCTCGCCCCGATGATGTCTCGTAGGGGCGCGGCTCTCAACGCCCGCGCCCATCTTCCTATCCGCTGGTGACGATCAGTTGGCCGGAATTCACCGCGCCCTGGACGCCTGTCGAGATGAGCATATTCATGTAGATCAGGCCGGTATTGGCGTGATCCCAGTCCGTCGCGCCGATCTTCCAGCAATCCAGCAACAAGACGCGCTTGGAACTTGGATCAGTCCCACCGGTGAAGACGAAAGCGCTGGCCATCGTCGAGGTGCCCAGGTTGATGAATGCACAGTTCTTGAATATCCAGGCGCGATCCAGCGCCGTGGCATTCATAAACTCAACCAACCCCGCCGCCGTGCTTCCGGCATAACCGTGGAGGATACAATCCTCAAAGATGTTACGCGCCGCGCCTGCCGAAGCATTGACGACGATCGCCATAAGCCCCGTTGCACTTACCACAGTGTCCATGCCGAACGTGCAGCATTTGAACAGGTTCTCACTCCCACCTGCCGCAATCTGCAAGCTCGCGCCGGCGTCAATGGCCTGAGCAGTATCCACATTGCCGCAGAACTCGACGTTATCAAAGTAGTTGCGCTCGCCGCTCAACCGGACACACACCAGGCTGGTTGCATCACTCGCCTGCTCGTGCACGAGACGCAGGTTCTTGAAATGACAACCCGCCCCTGAGATAGTGATCCAGGGCGACAAGCCGTCTGCCCCTGAGATGATGCGCGTGCGCTTGCCATAGCGCGTCGGAGCACCCAGGCCCACCAAGTGCGTCAAGTTCTTGTCCCAGGTGATGGCAGCGGTTTCAGTCACCGCCGTCATACTGCCAGCGACCAGCACCGTGTCGTGATGGCCAGTCACACACAAGTCCTCAGCCGCACTCACCGTCTTCAGTGGCTTCGTCCACCGGTCGCCCGGATTGTCGTCGTCGCCATGAACGGGATCAACGAGATAATACTTGCTGTTCGGTCCTCGCGGGATCCCGCACAGTGCCAGATATTCCTTGATTTCCTTCGGGTAAAGACTCATTTCACACCTCCTGGTGTAGAGGCAAACCCGTCTCTATCTTCAGAGACTATGGTTGTCCTTTTCGTAAGGGAACCCTTCACCTTCTCTTACGGTGTCAACACCGCGAATGCACAGCGGCTCGCCTTCGTGCCCTGGATGCGATTGACCGGGTTCGGCAGTTGCCAGCCCAGCCGCAGCACCAAGCGCAGCGCCACCATGTCTTGCTGGAACAAGTTGTAGACGATGTTCCCGCCAGCATCCTGGATCACGCCCTGGTCGGCGATGAACCACGAAATATCTTGGCGCACCGCATACACCAAAGTCCGCCAAGAGCCAGACACCAACAGCGAGGCCGTCACGTCAACCGCGCCGTTCAGCGGGAACAAGATCGGGGAGCCGTCCAGTTCGTACCGCGTCTGGTCCTGCATCGAGGTCTTGAAGATCGGTTGCCCGTTCGCATCGCGCGTTCCGCGCAACTTGCTCTTGAGTGTCACCGCCCCGATGTGCCCGTCAGGCACGTAACCTTCCGCCTCCAGCAAGGCGATCACGCCATTCTCACCCAGCAAGTCCTCGTACAGGTCAGCGCCAGTTCCCAGCGCAACCGTATTGCTGGCCGCCACCGCTGTAGCCAGAATGTCATCTGGCCATGAAGCTGGTGCATTCGTCCCGTAAAGCACAGCTTGGTCAAAGGCCAGCCCCGCCGCTTCTTGCGCCAGCGGTTTGACCTCGTCCCAGATCGGGAACTGGTTGTCGTCGAGTGCGCTCTGTGGAATCGGCACGATCACTGCCAGCTCCTCGGCCGTGATTGTAATGCCTTCCCAGTTCACCTCGCTCGTCTTCTTCAAGCCGGTATCGCCATTGACAAAATACGCCAACGGCAGCGCGCTTAGCACCGGCATCGTGCGTTGCTGCGTCGTCATGTCGCGCAAGCGGCGCCCGAGCCGCATCACTGCGCTTTGCTCGGTAGCCCCCTGAATGATCTCGCGTGCATACTCCACTGGAATCATCCCGCCCATATCGGTGCGGGAGATCAAACTGTTGTAAGCCATCGTATCCTCCTTATATCCGTTCTATCCGTTGCCGTCTCGATTAGATGTTTCCGAGTTCGTTGTTACCGCCGCCCAGCCGCCCGCCTGAGCATCGTGTCCATGTCCTCCGGCGCACCAACCTGTGCGCCTGTTCCGGTCCCGGCATTCGAGCGGGCTTGTCCTTGTTGAGCCGCGCCGAACAACTCTGGGTAATCAGCCTTCAAAGCCAGCCAGTCAATAGCACTGGTGCCGCCCTTGCCGCGCCTGACGTATCCCTCGCCATTTTGCACGGCCAGCCAGGCCAACTTTGGATTGCGGCACCCGATCTCCGGTCGAGCCGCATCCTCAAAGAAATCAGCGCGTGCGTTCGCCTCCTCCAGTCTCTTGGACATCTCATCCAGCGCCTTGCGCTCGTCGCTGCCTTCCTTCTGTTTCCCGGCCATCTCCTTGAGTTGCTTTGCCAAATCAGAGCGCTGATCCCTCTCGGATTGCAGCGCACTTCGCAGCCCGGATGTGTGAGACTCGTACAACTTGTGCACATCTTCCGGTTGTTCCGCCAGCCACATCTCCCACGTGACCTGCGGTTGCTGCCCTTGCTGTTGGCCTTGTTGCTGGCCTTGTTGCTGCCCTTGCTGTTGGCCTTGTTGCTGACCTTGTTGCTGGCCTTGTTGTTGACCCTGTTGTTGGCCTTGCTGCTGCCCTTGCTGTTGACCCTGTTGCTGCCCCTGTTCCTGTGCCATCTCGGCATCTCCTTTTCTATCGCAGCATCTCGCTGCCTTGAAATTTGAACTCTTACCCCACGGGCCGTTTCTCGCCCGCAATATCGTAAGTGCTGTTCGGTGCCGTCGCACCAACCTGCCGGTAGAGTCGTATCAGTTCGCGCGCCGCAGTGCGTTTCTTGTCCACCGGAGCCTTCAACTCCTGCCGCGCCCCGGCCAACGCAGCAGCCGCAGGTCCGAGCGCGTTCCGGTTCAGCGTCCCATCTGGCTCTCGCACCGGCACCTTACATTCAGATTTTGCCGTTGGCGCGCTGGCGTGCAAATGAATCAGGCACGCCCGGTGCCACTGCTCAACCGAATAGTCCGACTCCCGGAAACTCCCCCACGGCTTGTTGCTCACATTCACATTTGCCATACCTCCTCCTGACTACAACCCCGCTCCCGTTCTGTACTCGGAACGCATAACAACACATTATCAGTCCCGCTCTTCCTCTCCTCTTCTCCCAAGCCTTGGGAGAAGGGCACGTTGTACCCAACGCGGGATGAGGGCCTGTTACAACAAAATCACCCAGCATTTTCTTGTAACACATAATCCGGTGTAGGAAGTGGCGCACCTCTACGCTTCCGAGCCACAAGCACCTTCCCCGCCTCGCTGGCCTCCTCCTTCGTCACCACCCCGTCATCCAACGCACCCCCTCCCCTCTCCTGTACCGAAGGGACAGGGGAGGGGCTGGGGGTGGGGTTCAACTCCCCATCCTCCACCATCCGCGCCACCAACTCACACAACACGCACGGCATGAATTCTCCGCTGTGCTCCTGGCCGCGCTCACCCTTGACGATAGTAACCCGCGTCCCGGCCTGGTCGCGCTGGAACGTCACCACATATCCAAGCACACTCAGCCGGTCAATCACCCGGAAAGCATCGTCGCAGTCAACTGCAAAATTACCTTGCTCGCCCATCCAGGTCGCCACTGCGCCTGATAATTCCTCATTTGACAGCTTCCATTCACCGCTCATAGCCCCATCTCCTTCAAGGACTTGGACACCAACGAGTTACCCCAAGTCTCGTCCTGGTGCGTCTTGACCATATTGTCAAATTCCACCTTCCCCGCCTTCCACGCAGTGAACAACTGCTTGCCCATGATCGCCTGCTGTTCATCTGCCTTCAGCCCGGAAAACCAATCCCGTCCGTTTGTCCATGTCACCTCTGGCAAATCTTCAACGATCGGGACCAGCGCGCAACGGCCACACGGATGTTCCTCGAACGCGCTCTCCAACTCGTACACCTTCCCGTCGCTCAAAATGCACGCCAGACACGTCCGCCCCTGCTTCGCCGCAATCCGCTTGTAGCGCGTCACCACCCCGCTCTTGATATACTGCTGGCGCGTGGCCTCGCGGTATACCCTCAACTGCTCCGTCCGCGCGAGCACTAGGCATCGCTGCAATCCACCCGCCAACCCGTTCGCCATCATCCGTGCCGTAACGCGCGGATTCTGTCCCTTGGCGATAGCCTCAACCAACGCCTGCGTCAATCCATCAACAGCATCCGGCCACGCCTGGGCCAATAGATTGCGCAGCGGAGAGCCAGACGCCGTCAACCCGGCCATGCTCTCGATCACCTCTGTCGGCAAAATGTCGAAAGCAGCCCGAACAACACCGGAATCGCGGTACAGTGCATCGAGCGTCGTCAGCGCATGTTCAGCGCCGTCATTCCCCCACCGCACCTGTTGCTCCGTAATCAATACATCTGCGTATCGGGTATACTGGACGAGCTCGCCTTGAGCCTGTGCCAAGAGCGAACGATACCGCTCCAACTCCGCCAACCTCCACGGCTTGATCGTTTCCCCCGCAACTCTCCGCCGATCAATGTCCAATGCCAGCGCCGTGATCTGCCCTTCCAGCGCGTTTTCCACCAGGAGCCAGTGCGCAACCATATCCAGCATTTGCGCTTCCTCTCGTCTCAACAGCGCATCGCGGAACGCATTGATAACCCGAATAACTCCAGGCTCGTCAGGCATCTCTACTCCCTAATCTCCAATCTCCAATCTCAATCACGCTCCAATAACAATTGCTTATCAGTCCCGTTCTCCCTCTCCTGCGTACTCGCGGGGGGGCTGGGGTGGGGGCCACTATCCCCCCTGGTTGAACTTCCTCTGCGCCTCAGCCATCGCCGCCGCTAGTGTCACCCTCTGCGCCGTTCCCTCGGCCGCCCGGTCTCCGTCCATCTCGTCAATTTCCGCCGGCGTCCAGCCCTCGCGTCTCACCACCGTCCGCAACGGAATACCCGCATCCGTATTGGATTTGATGATCTCCGCCTGCATCTTGGGCTGCACGGTCTCCGGCTTGGCATAGATCGCCTGGATGCTCTCAACCGGCGTCTCTTTCCCGTCCAACTTCAACAGAAAAGCACCTACCTCTTTCCACGTCGCGCTAAACCGCCGGATATAGCGTCCAACTTTTTTGTTGAGTGGAGCCTCAAGCGCGATCAGAGCCTCCCCGCTGGGATCCCCACCCTGAGAAAAAAAGTAGTGCTTGGGCGTCCGTGAGATGATACCGATGCTGGCCGCCAACTCATCCATTGCCTTGATGTAATTGCCCAGGTCGGTTGCGGAAAACTCGCCGACGCTTGTATCCTGCCCCTGCCCATCCGCGGCCGGAATGTCCCAGATTTCATTCGGGGCATTCTTGAGCGTTCCAGGCCCAGTATTTGAAATGACGTACCGCTGGCGAAATGCGCCAAACTCCGCTGCTACCATCATATCGGCGAATAACTTGTTGACGCCATTTTGAAGCGTGATCGCATTGGCGAGTTCAGAACGTATCGTTCTCCGTTCGCGCCGCAAATGAAAGACCGGCACCTCTCCGGTTGGGTTCTCAGCCGGGTTGGGTTGCTCTTGAGTGCTGGTCATCTTGATGAATGCTTTCACAGTCGTGCTCTGATCCACCGCTTTCTCAGTGGCGTAATAGTCAAAGTAATCGGCATAATACAGCGTTGCAAACATCCGCTTATCGGAATCCGTCCACATCTTAGCTGCCCACTTTTTCTTACGAGGGTTCTCAGAATCGTATTCAATGTGGCACAAGCGCGGGTCGTTATAGAACGCCGCGACCTGTCCGTCGGCATCCTTCCACGCGATCACAAATGCTTCGCCCGTCACCAGCGCCGCCAGGTGCGCATCATCCGAGTCCAGGTCAAGCCCGGAGGATGCCCACAAGGCTTTGAGCCGCGCCGTTTTGGCTTCGTCGTTTGCAACAGCAACACCCTGCAACTCCAGCCGGTCAATCGCGCTGTCAATCACCACAGCGCACCAGTTCTGCTCGAATCGAGCATCAATCTGTTGGAACACCTCGCGCAGCCGTTGCGTTGAATAGACCAGCGGGTGATTGCCGTCATAGTAATCCCACAACGTGGAATAAGGCTGATTCTTGGCCCGTATTGTCTCAAATGCAACTTCAAGGTCGCCCATCGTCACCCCTGGTAACTTCGAGCCTGCCGCTGCTCGATGCGCATCGTCGTTGCCACGATCCCCAACGCATACGCATCGGCCTTGTCGTCGTGCTCACCTTCCGGCGCGCGCAACGTGCTGCCCTCGATGCTTGCCAACTGCGTGTAGGTATCAAAAGAGTGCAATATCGTTGTCCCATCCCGAAAGGCGTCCGCCGTCTCCGAATACATCAGCGTCTTGCCCTTCGAGTTGCTCAGCCAACCGTCCTTGCCATCGTATCCCGGCAGCCGCTTGAGTTTGCTGTTTTCCTTGAGCCACAACAAGACCGCGTGCCCGTGATTGTTCCGCTCGACCAGCGCGGCCGCATTGTTGAACCAGCGCCCCACCTCGTCAATGTGGCCCGCCAACGTGCTGGGTTGCAACTTACCCGCTAGTTGCGCCATTTCCTCTCCCGTCTTGTGCTCGAGCACCGCCATCGCACTATCGTCGCTCGTCGGGTTCCCCTCTGCCGGGTCAGCCCCGATCACATACGACTTGTTCGGCTCGGGCACCCGGTAGACCTTCAGCCCAGGAATAGTCGGAGCGCCGATGGGCAATTCACGCAACCCGCTCTCTTCCTTGAAACACGCCTCAATCCAAACCGGCGGGATCCGCTTATCCAGCGTCCTGGGCGCAAGCGCCTCGGTATCCGATGCCGGGTATTGCTCATTCAGATCGTCCAGGCTTCCCGTTCGGCTCAAAATGTCCCGGCGTTGCGCATCGTACCAGACCGCATCTCTCCCCGGCCTCACGTTCCACGGCAAAAACACAGCCACCCAATCCGATAGCTTCTGCTTGGCCGCCTTGTAGATCGCCTTGAACTCTGAAAGCGGCGCGCTCTTGTTCGGTCGGGAGATCAAGATCATTCTCCCGCCAGCGTCAATCGTCGGCTTGACCGCGCGCATCAAATGGTTCAAGTCCGGCACCAGGTCTGCCTCGTCCACGATCGCCAGCGTTGCCGTGTAAGAATCGCCCGCTCCGGTGGGAAAGGCTCGCGCCACACTTCCGTTGCTCAATTGCCATTCGTGGTCATTATCTTCAATGACCTCAATCCCGTACTTCAGCCACTCTGGCAAATGCTCCCACATTCCCTTGAGCCGGTCGTCGAGCAGGTGTACCGCCTCGTCGTCTCGGCGAGAAAACAGCAACACCACCGCCGATGCCCTGAACATCATCAGCCACAAAGCAAACCCCAGCACCAACCAGGTCAAGCCCAACTGCCGGGCCTTTAGGATGATGACAAGTAGATTGGTAAAGAGCGTGTGCAGCGTCGCGCGCTGCTCGGGCCACAAGCTAAACGCTATCCAGTCGCCGACTTTAGCGTCATAGATCTTGCAATAGTTCCCGATAAAATAAGCTGGTTTCCTGTAGCATTTGGCAATCTCGACAAGTTGCTCATCCTTCGTCATGGCTGATGCCGAAGCCGACGCCATCACCATCGTCATTTACCGCCTCGTCCGCCTTCCGCAGCGCCGCAACCACGTCACCCACATTGAACAATGCACCGCCGTCTTTTCCGGTGATCTCCCGCTTGGGTTTGTAATCCCCCGTCATCTCCAGGAACAACTTGCGATCCGAATGGGCCAGGTGATGGTGCTGCTTCGACACCGCCACCAATGCCTCGATCACATCTCGCCGGTGTTGAAAGAGTGGCGCAACTTGCAACCTTGCCACCCTCTCGTCAATCGCAGGGTCATCCTCGCGCCACTTGCGCAACAC
>Ga0299915_10000145_pt1 | contig 53250 bp, 47 predicted proteins | sample RVTome_13_FD_200263 | JGI IMG/M metagenome (GOLD analysis project Ga0299915, IMG submission 200263) | Soil microbial communities from uranium-contaminated site in the Upper Colorado River Basin, Wyoming, United States - RVT92D227 (version 2) ...
GCATCCTTCTTCTCCGCGCACGCACAAGCACGATCAGCGAGGTCTTCGATGTCCTTCGTGACGTCTTTGGCGCAACCGATGAACAGAGATCCGAGGAGGATTAGACGCAGCATCCGACGCTCGTACCACGCGTACGACGCGTGATCTACCAAGATGTCGTGCGGTCAGTTGCGTTCGGCCGGGACCTCGACTGGCGGTGCGCTCTTCGGCGGCGTGATCGTCTGCGAGATCTCCAGCGATTTCACGCCGGACTTGATCAGACACTCGCCAAGCCGCCGCGCGGACGCAGCCGCCTTGGCCTTGTCGGCCTTGACGTTGCGGTGCTCTGCGAGCGCCACCAGGTCCACGAGGACGGCCTTGCCGCAGGTCGCATCCTTCTTGTCCGCGCACGCGCAGGCACGATCGGCGAGGCCGTCGACTTCGCTCGTGACGTCCTTCGCGCAACCGAGCAGGAACAGGAGGAGGAGAGGACGCATCCGCCGACTCGTAGCACGTTCAGCGATCGACGGGATCACGCGTGGACAAACGGATTCGAGCGCGCTTCGTCGCCGAGGACGGTCATCGGGCCGTGGCCCGGGATCACGACGGTGTCGAGATCCCGAGTGTAGAGCCGCTCCTTGATGGAGCGCGCGAGCGCCGCGCTGTCACCGCCGGGGAGATCGGTGCGCCCCACCGAGCGACGAAACAACGTATCTCCGGCGAACAGCAATCGCCCGGCATCGGCGTCGGCGATCTCGAAGCACACCGAGCCCGGCGTGTGACCGGGCGTGTGGATCACCGAGAGCTCGCGCTTGCCCATCTCGATGCGATCGCCGTCGACGATCCAGCGTTCGACCGGCGCGGTCGGCTGGACCTTCCAGCCGAACATCGCGGCCTGCATCGCGAAGCCGTCGTAGAGAAACGCGTCGCCCTGGTGCAGGCAGATCGTCCCACCATGCGCCTGCTTGACGTCGCGCGTGCAGTAGATGTGATCGAGGTGGGCGTGGGTATGGATGATCGCCCGCACCGTCAGATCGTATTGCGCCACGATCTCGGCGATCCGCGCGACCTCGCCGCCGGGATCGATCACGACCGCCTCCTTCGTGTCGCCGCACGCGAGGATCGTGCAGTTGCACTCGAACGGACCGGCCGGGAACGTCTCGCGAAGCAGCACGGATCAGATCTACCGCGATCGGGCGGAGAACCTAGCCCTGCTCGCGCCGCGCTTCGGCCATGAGCGCGAGCAGCGCGACCGCGAGCACGAACCGCGGCTCGAGCTGCGACGGTTGCAGATCGACCGTGAACTCCTTCGTGAAGAACCGGAACTTCTGCTGGATGAACGCGACCTGCTGCTGGCCGGCGAAGATCGCGTGCTGCGAGGTCAGGAACGGAAAGAACCGCCGCAAGATCGACGCGCCTTGCTCCTCGGCATATCCGATCTCGTTTCCGGTCGCGTCGAGCATGATGAACTTGTCGCGCAGGATCGACTTGAGCCCCTGCTTCTGGACCGAGCCGAGCGTCTGGCCGGTCTCCGCGTCGGTGATCTCGTACGAGAAGTTGATCGCGATGACCTGCTTCGACTTCACCCGGAGCAGCGGCTTGGTCTGCGCCTCGTCCGCGTACACCATGAACTCCTCGCGGAGCTTCAGGATCGGGTGCTTGATGTACATGATCAGCTGGCCGTCGCCGGTGAACACGCGGAACACGCGCTCGAGGAACGACCAGAACTTGCGTTTGATGGTGTAGTGGCTCTGCGTCGCGAGTGACACTCCCGCGACCTCGCGGACCAGCTCGGTAGACATGGGCCCTCAGTACCGCGCGGTGGCTCGCTCGCGCAATCGATCGCGAGTGTCGGAGTCGGCGACGGGGAGTTCTGCGAATCCAACGGTCGGCCGTGGCGAGCGCTCGGGCAACCTCGCGAACTCTCTGGCGTTTGGCGGTGGCCTTGTGGTTGCAAACACAGCGGCAAGGGAGAACATGACCGTGAAGCTCCAACTACGACATGTCGTCGCGCTGGCGTGCCTCGCGGCATGCGACGACACCGTGACGGGCCAGCAGCCGATCGGCGGCGCTGTCGATACGGAGGCCGAGCTCCAGCGCTACCTGCGTCGCGCGTATCTCGATCTCTCCGGTCGGGGACCCAGCGATGCCGACCTCGCCACCGCGACGACCCGCCTGCAGGACGGGGCGAACACGCCGACCGCGCGTGGGGTGCTGGTCGACGAGCTGATCGCCAAGCCCGCGTTCGCGACGGTCTGGATCGAGGAGCTCGAGAACGCGGTGTTCGCCGGCAACACCGTCGACTCGCAGTACGCGCTCGTCTGCGGCCTGCTCCGCGGCGAACCCGATTGCCTGACGTGCACCGCGACCGACTCGTGCGAGTGCAGCTGCTCGATCATGGGCACGTACCTCGCGGAGCGTACGCAGCTCCGCACGTCGGCCGTCGATCTCGCCGGCGGGATGAAGAGCTCGACGATCGAGCGCCGCTACGCGCTGGCGTACGGGTACTACCTGCTCGCGGGCGCGCCCGAGGGTCGCGTGCGCACGTTGTTCGATGACTTCCTCTCGCGTCCGGCCGAGCCCGACGAGATCGAGAACGGCCGCTCGATGATCTTCGGCGCGATCATCCCGGGCTCGCCCGCGGGCCTGTTGTTCCACCGCCACGGCGCCTCCTACGATGACCTCGTCGACATCGTGTTCGACAGCGAGATCTATCGAGAGTCGCTCGTCCGTCGCGTGTTCGAGCGCTACCTCGCGCGCACGCCGAGCTCGATCGAGCTCGCGCACTTCGTGACCACCCTCGATGCGAACGAACCAGACGTGCGCGGCCTCGTGCGCGCGGTGGTGTCGTCGCGGGAGTACTTCGAACAATGAAACGCCTCGCGCTCCTCGCCCTGCTGGCCTTCACTGCCTGCACGGAGACCTACGACTACGATCCGGCGACCGCCGGCGACGAGGAAGGCAGCGATCGTGCGCCGCGCGGCAAGTCGCCGAGCCAGTTCATCCGCACGGTCTACGCCGACCTGCTCGGTCGCTCGCCCGAGACCTACGACTTCATCTTGAAGGTCGGCGGTGTCGAGCAGTTCCGGTTCCCGCTGAACGAAGAGACGCAGCTGGTCGGCACGCTCGACGGCATCGGCGATTCGCAGCCGATGCGGAACTTGATCGCGAACGGCCTCCTGCACTCGGTGGAGGTCTCGATCCCCGAGAAGAGCTCGCTCGACGCGCGCGTGTTCATCCGCGAGCAGTTCACACGCCTGCTCGGTCGCGAGCCGAATCCATACGAGCTCGCGAGCTTTGCCGACGAGTGGGCCGCTGATCCCGCTGTCGGACCCCGAACCATCATCCGCGCGATCCTCGGATCTCGCGAGTACCAGAGTCAGTAGGAGGACCCGTGGCGCTCTCTCGACGCAACTTCCTCAAGGGTGGACTCGCCGGTCTCGGCGCTGCAGCCGCGGCCACGGCGCTCTCGCCGCTGCTCAAGGTCAAGCGGGCCTCGGCGGCGACGAACGGCAAGCGAGTCGTCATCGTCGGTATCGGCGGCGGGCTGCGGCTTCGCGAGTCGCTCGGCATGGCCGAGGGCGCGACGATGCCGAACCTGTTCGGCAGGGTTCCGCTCATCTCGGGTTTCGGCTCGGGGGACGCCGGTAATCCGCGCATCGCGCCCGAGTACGCGCAGACGGCGACGCCGCTCGTGCTGCCGGGCGTGCGCTCGTCGCCGCTGTTCACGCAGGGCTCGCTCATCACGAACCTGCGCTACGCAGATGGCCCTCCGGGTCACCTGCAGGGGCACGGTTGCCTGCTCTCGGGCTTCTACAACCAGCTCGAGAATCGCGCCGACGCGCACCTGCCCGTCCCGACGATCTTCGAGCTCCACCGTCGCGAGACGAACGCTCCCGCGTCGGACACCTGGTACATCTCGCAGGTCGGCGGCTTCTATCGCGCGCTGATCGCGAGCGAGCACGTCAACTACGGCAGCCGCTACGCCGGCGTCTACCTCCAGCCACCGGGCGTGATGCAGCCGCTGGTCCCGATCATCGCGAGCGGCCAGCGGACGCTCGAGCTCTCACCCGGGAGCCAGCTGCCGTCGATCCCGTCGGATCCCGCAGAGGATGTCGCGGTGTCGCGGCTGACCCGCGTGCTCGACGGCAACACGGCCGACTACTCGCCCGCCGAGGCGAACGTGCACCTGTCCGCGATGGACAACGACCGCATCCAGGCCCACCTCGCCGAGATCTACTCGGACCCGACGTACCAGAAGTTCTTCCCCGACAGCTTCGGGATCGGGATGCGCGCGACCGACGGCGGCGTCGACGGCACCGCGGATGCGCAGACGATCTTTCACGCCGAGCGCGTGCTCGACAAGTTCCGTCCCGCGGTCATGGCGATCACGCTGCTCGATGTCGACACGTGCCACGCGGACTTCAACGGCTACCTGCGCGCCCAGCAGCTCGCCGACGCCCTGGTCTCGCACCTGTGGGACTTCATCCAGTCGATCCCCGACCTCAAGGACAACACGACGATGATCGTGCTCCCCGAGCACGGGCGGCACCTGTTCTTCAACAACAACAACCCGGATAGCCTCGGCCGCTCGGGCATCGATCACGGCCAGGGTGACAACGGCGATCGCGACGTCTGGATGCTCGCGCTCGGCCCCGACATCAAGCCGAACAACGTGATCGCCCCGACCGGCGTGACGCAGGCGGGCCGCACGTCGGGTCGCTACGAGACGATCGATGCGGTGATGACCGCGATGGCCATGCTCGGTCACGACGGCAAGCTGACCCAGGAGCTGACGAGCTATGGCGCCCGCCCCGGCCTGCTCGTCGACGAGGTGATGCGATGAGGACCGTCCTGTTCACGTTGACGCTGGTCGCCTGTGGCAGCGACGCGCCACCGGCGGGCCCCGATGCCGGCAGCGACGATCCCGATCCCCTGGCGCTCACGAGCACCGCCCCTGCCGGCAGCCTCGACGATCTGCACGAGCGGGTGATCGCGAAGCGGTGCTCGGGCGAGCCCGGGCTCTGCCACAACGGCCAGTTCGAGCCCAACCTCTCCACGCCGGCGCTGACGTTTGCCTACGTCGTCAATCGTCCCGGGATCGAGAAGGACGACCGGCTCCGCGTCAAGCCCGGTGACTCGGGCGCGAGCTTGCTCGTCGACAAGATCCGGAATCGCAACGGCGTCGCGACGCAGATGCCGCTCGGCGCCGAGCCGCTCGGCGAGGACGACATGAAGGCGATCGAGGCGTGGATCAACGCGGGGGCCTTGCGGGCTCCCGGAGCGGACGCCGCTCCGACGCTCAACAATCCGCCCCGCCGGCCGGAGATCGGAATCTTCAACGGCACCACGCGGCTCGACGGGCTCGGCCCGGTCACGGTCCCGGCCAACACGACGCTCGTGCTGCGCCACACGGTGCAGGACTTCGAGACCGTCGACTCGGCGATCCCGTTCGGCGCCGTGATCCTCGGTCTCCCCGATGGTCAGAATGTCGTGCTCACCCCGGCGGCGACCAACGATCCCCACGTCGGGCAAACGGCGTTCGATGCGGGCGGCCCGCAAGGCAAGGGCGATCAGCTGAACTACCGGTTCAACTGGACGATCCCGGCGACGCTGGAGGTCCGCAACCCGACCACCGGCGTGCGAACGTTTCGTCCGGCGTCCGGACAGACCGTGACCGTCCTCGCCGTCTACATCGACGGCGCGACGCCCGGCATCGTCGCCATCGAGACCTCCACCACCCCGATCCAGATCCAATGAGGCCACCGATGCGAAAGCCGTACTTCCTCGCGATCGTGCTCCTCTTCGCCGCCTGCGGAGATGCCGGTACGGCTCCGATCGCGACCGTCACCGCGGCGACGCCCGAGCAGCTCGCGCCCGACGATGACACGCGCGACGACCTGACGATCACCGTGCGCTACGACGACGGCGATGGCGACCTCGGCACCGGCATCGCGGAGGTTCACGATTGTCGCGCCGACGGGCTCGTCACCGAGCTCGTGATCCCGGCGATCGCCCCGTCTTCGATCGAGGGCGAGCACATCACCGGCACGCTCGAGCTCCACGTCAACGACGTCGGGCTCGTGACCTCCGCGGCCCTGCCGGAGTCGTGTGCGGACCTCGGCGTGGCCGAGCTCGCCGGATCCGAGACCGTGTTCTGCGTGATCCTCGTCGATGCGGCGGGCCACCGCGGCGACGGTGACTGCACTCCGGTGATCGCGCTCGAGTAGCGGTACCCTTGGGGTACGATCGCCCGCGTGCACCGGCCGACGATCGCGTGGCTGCTCGTCGCCCAGGCGACCGCGTTCGCGGCATGGTGGGCCGTGCTGATGATCGCGCCCGCGAGTCGGCCGTATTTTCATTCGCACGAGCCGACCCTCCTGACGTTCTGGCTCGCCGATGCGGCCGTGATCGCGACCTCGCTCGCCGGGGCGTTCGCGGTGTGGCGTGGGCGTGCGTGGGCGGCACCGGCGCTGTGGGCCGCGGCCGGAGGCACCGGCTTTGCGGCGCTCTACTGCATCGCGCACTGGATCGCGACCGGTGCGTCGCCGCTCGCCGTCGCGATGATGGTGCCGTCGGCGGCGCTCGCGATCGTGCTCGCTCGTGTGGGGACGCGATGAAGGTGTTCCAGCCGGCCGCGGAGCGCTCGACGCTCGGCAACCTGGCGCGAACCCTCGCGCAGACGACGGTGTTCTGGACCGTGTTCATCGTGGTCCTGCCGTGGGCGATCCACGCCGGCGAACGGACGCTCGACGTACCCGGGTTCTCGTTCGGGCATCAGCGCCCCATCGCGCTCGCGATCTTCGTCGTGATGGCGGCGATGAACCTCGGCTCCGGTGTGGTGATGGCCGTCATCGGACGCGGTACGCCATTCCCCGCCGACACCGCGCGCGAGCTCGTCGTGCGCGGCCCGTACCGCCACCTGCGCAACCCGATGGGGTTCGGCGGGCTCGGGGTCGGGCTCGCCGTCGGGCTGTGGCTCGGATCGTGGTCGATCCTCGGCTACGTCGCTGCAGGCGGGATCGTGTGGCACCTGGTCGCGCGGCCGATGGAGGAGCGCGATCTCGAGGCGCGATTCGGCGAGTCGTACCGTCAATATCGTGCCGCGGTCCGGTGCTGGATCCCCCGCCTCACTCCGTATCGCCGGTGATCACCTCGGGCTGCATTCGTCGATCGATCGGCGACGCACCTAAATGTAGCGACGGGTCGCCAGCCAGACGATGATCGCGAGGCCACACAGCGCGACGCCGACGAGGAGCGGCCACCGCCGCGGCCGCTCGACGCTGGGCACCAGCTCGCGCATCAGGTCTGCCAGCGACGGAAACCGCGCCGCCGGATCCTCGAGGAGCGCTCGCGCGATCGCCTGACGTACGCGCGGCCTGACCCCTGCCTTGTCGAGCGCGGCATCGAGCGCGGGGGCCCCCGGCAGCACCGTGCGGCTCGTCGGAGCCTGGCCGAGCAGCGCGTCGAGCAGCGTGATCGCGAGCGCGTACTGATCGCTGCGCGCGTCGAGGGCACGCCTCTCGGCCTGCTCCGGTGCCATGCGCGCGAGGCCGAAGTCGGTCACCTTCGCGATGCCATCGTCGTTGACGAGCACGTTCGACAGCTTGAAGTCGCGATGCACCAGGCCCGCGCGATGTGCGGCTTCGAGCCCGGCGCCGGCCTGACGAACCATCGCGAGGATCTCGTCGACCGATCGCGGCCGCTCGATCAACCACGAGTCGAAGGTCTGACCGGCGATGAACTCCATCGCGAGGAACACGCGCTCGCCGTGGCGCCCGATATCGAAGATCTGCACGACGTTCGGATGCGAGAGCTGCGCCATCGCCTGCGCCTCGCGCTCGTGCGCCTCGTGCGCCTCGCCCGTGTCGTCGAGCGCGCGCACGAGCTTGATCACGACGGCGCGACGCAGCTCCGGGTCGCGGGCGAGGCTGACCACCCCCATGCCTCCTGCACCGATCGCTCGCTCGACGACATAGCGCCCGACGCGCACTCCAGGCTCGAGCGACTCCGACGACGACGGCTGTGCGCGCCGCTTTGCTCGACGCTGCGAGATCGTGGGCGCGTTCGAGGACTCGGGCGCGGAACCTCCGGCACCACGCGCCGCCTCCGCGATGATGTTGCGGCACCCTGCACAGGCATCGATCCGCTGCTCGATCTCGGCGCGCCGCTGGGCCGCGAGCCCCCCGTCGACGAATGCGAGGGCGAGCTCGACCTCGATGCACGCACCAGCGCACGGTTTGGACCCGTCCACACGCGGATGGTACCGCCGGACGGCCCGCTTCACACGAAGCCGTGATCAGCGGCGGCGGCGCGCGAGGAAGATCAGCGCGAGTGCCATCACCGCGAGCCCGGGACCCGTCGGAGATCCGGTGCTGCAGCCACCCATGACCTCCGGCTGCTCCTCGATCACTTCCTCGCCGTCGGCCTTGCCGAGGCAGACGACGTCGGTGAGCGTGCAGCCGATCGTGCGGTCGTCGACGCGTGCGTGCGGTTGCGCGGGATCGATCGCGGTGGGATTGCCACCGCACGCCGAGCGCGTCGTCGGTTCGCCGGCGAGCCCGGCCGCGAGGGTGGCAACGAGTGCATCCCCGACGAGCGTGGAGTGCCACGACGTATCGGCGCCATCCCACTCCTTGTGCTGCGCGAGGAAGTCACAGGCCATGAACGGGCTGGGGAGCAAGGCGTTCGCGCAGACATCGCGATTGTCAAAGTCGACACACATTCGTGCGCTGTTGCCCCACTGTACGGTCGCCAGCGCGCGCGCGATCATCGCCATCGCCTCGCGCGTTCGCGTCTCGGCGCACACGAGCGCCTCCGGCTGGACATCCGGGCTGACCTCTTCGCCGGTGCAGGTCATGGTCATCGAGAGGAAGGCGTGCTCGTCGTTGGACATGCCGTGGTGCGCGCACTCGTCCTGGAGCGTGTGGATCACGCGCCCGACATCGATCGCGACGTCCTCGAGCCGACCCGCGTTCGCCTGGTCGACGATCGAGCGGGCGAGCCGATCGACCCGCGCCAGCGCCGCATCGGCCGCGCTGCACAGATCCTGGCCCTGCTCGCGCTGCGCGTGCGCCGACAGATCCGTCCATTCGAGGAAATCGGTCTCGTAGACCTGCTTGCCCGCCCGGCGACAGAACGAGTCCGGCAGTCGCTCGGCCTTGCAGGCCCGCTCGGCGAGGTCGCGATGCGTCCCGGGCTTGAGCGCCCACGCCGGTTCGGGCGCGATCACGATTACGAGTGGCAACAACATCAGCCAGCGAGCCATTTGTGGTGTGCGTTAGCACGCGGCATGCCAGGCAGGACTCGCGTTGATCCGGCGGCTTGGCCGGATCAGCGCCGGCTGGCCCCGTGGAGAGCCGGCGTCGCAGGTGGTCAGCGCGCCTGACGTCCGTGACATTCTCCGCGCCATGTGGCGCATCGCGTTGGTCCTGTTCAGCTTCGTCGGGTGCAAGAGCGAGAGTGTCCTCGACACGGCATCCTCGGTGTCACCGCCTTCGACCGGCTACTGCCGCAACACCGGCATGTTTGCCACGACCGCTCCGCTGTCCGGGACGACCACCTCTCCGCTGCGGCCCACGAACACGTTCTCGATCGTCGCGCGCGACGCGGTGACCGGCGAGCTCGGCGTCGCCGTGCAGTCTCACTGGTTCTCCGTCGGATCGATCGTCACCTGGGCCGAGGCCGGGGTCGGGGCGATCGCGACGCAGGCGTTCGCCGAGCCGTCGTACGGCCCGAACGGGCTCGGGCTGATGCGCGATGGCGCCGCGGCGTCCGACGCGATGGCCAAGCTCGTCGCCGCCGATCCCCAGGCCGCGGTCCGCCAGCTCGGATTCGTCGATGCGCAGGGCCACGCCGCTTCACATACCGGCGCACGCTGCATCCAGTACGCGGGCAGTCACGTCGGCGATGGCTTCGCGGTCCAGGCCAACCTCATGGGCAACGGCAAGGTCGTGCCCGCGATGGCGGCGGCGTTCGAGTCGACGAAGGGGGACCTCGCCGAGCGCATGCTCGCCGCGCTCGATGCCGCGCAGGCGGTCGGCGGTGACATCCGCGGCTGTCAGTCGGCGGCCATCCTCGTGGTCAGCGGCAAGCGCACCGCGACCCCGTGGGCCGAGAAGAAGCTCGATCTCCGCGTCGAGGACTCGGCCGCTCCGCTCGTCGAGCTACGCCGCCTCGTCACGCTCGCCCGCGCGTACGACCACATGAACCAGGGCGACGTCGCCGTCGAGAAGAACGACATGAAGCTCGCCGGCGACCACTACGCCTCGGCGGCGAAGCTCGTCCCCGACAGCGTCGAGATGGCCTACTGGTCGGGCATCGCGTACGCCAGCCGTGGCGACCTCGAGCACGCCGCGCCGCTCTTGCGCCGAGCCTTCACCGCCGATCCCGCGTGGGTCGAGCTGACGCGGCGCCTGCCGGCTGCGGGCCTGCTCCCCGATGCAGCGGCCGCCGAGCGAGCCGTCAACGCTGCGCGGTAACCCGGCGCGCGCGCAGCGAGCGGCCGAGCGTGATCACGAGGCCGATGAAGATACCGACCACGCCGCCGCCGATCGTACCGGAGACCGCACCGACGAGGCCGCCGTATTCGTCGACGGCGCCCCGCGCCTCTTCGAACGCGCTGCCGACGATCACGGGCGCGATCACGGCGGCGACGGCGCACAGGATCAGCGTCGCGATCACGGTGGCGGCCGCGATCACCCGCATGTCGTCGGGTGCGCCGCGCGCTCGACGTGCGCGGATCGCGAGCGGGACCGCGATCATCACCGAGCCCGAGATCAAGCCGAACACGATGAGGCCGGTGCCGACGAACGGGCCGTGGTACGCGCCGAACACGATCACGCCGATCGCACCCGGTGCGATGCCGGCGAGGATCCCGGCGAGCCCACCGGCGATGACCGGGTTCGCGAGCACCCGCAGGCCATAGCCGAGGCGCGCGATCCGATCGGTGACGAGCACGAGCAGCTCCACGAACGTGGCGAGCAGGATGCCGACGCAGCAGCCGTAGATCGTGAGGATCGTGGCGAGCCGGACCCAGGGTAGCGGTGCATCGCGGTTCGTGAGGAAGTAGATCGCGAACACGAGGAGCGAGGGCAAGAGGCCCGCCTTCGCGCCGGTGACGAACGCGGCGCGCAGGCGTGGGCCCCAGGTCGACGTCCGGCGGGCCGGGGCCGCGGTACTGAGCTCGCCGGCGAACGCCTCGCCGTCGTCGAGCGGTGCTCGGTGTGCCCACGGTTCGATCTCGAGCCGCACCTGCAGAGCATGGCTCGGGGTGGGAGCCCCGCAACCGCTGTCTCGGGCGAAGGCGTAGGTACACGTCGGAGCACCGATCACGTGAGCGCGCCCGGGACGAACCCCGCGCCCGAGACGCGGGCGTTCTCTACAGCGACGGTCTCGCCGACAACGCCGCGGGATCGGTCACGCCCCCATCCCAGATGGTACTACGCGGTGGCGTGGCCAAGGAGCAGCCAGCGAGCGACCGCGAGGCCACGACGGGCGACGACAGCGCCGTTCGCTGCGCGGTCTGCGAGCATCGCATCACCGCGAGCGAGTACCGGGTCGAGCGAAGCGGATCGCACGAGCACACGTTCGTGAACCGGGGCGGCTTCGTACATCACATCGGCTGCTTCGCCGCGGCGCCCGGCTGCATCCACATCGGTGACACCCAGCAAGCGTTCACGTGGTTCCCGGGATGGACCTGGCAGATCGCGCTGTGCGCCCGCTGTCACACGCACCTCGGGTGGATCTTTCGTTGCGCGGGTGAGCAGTTTCACGGCCTGATCCTGAGCGCGATCCGGTAGTCACCGCTGGTTGTGGACCCGCTAGCGCCGGACTCCCGGCGCGACATGCTGGTAGCCTCCGCCGATGGCGAAGGCTAAGGCGAAGGCAAAGACGAAGGCGAAGCCGACCACTCCCCTGAAGCTGGTGCTCGGCAAGACGAAGGACGCCTTCGAGATCTCGCTCGAGGGGAAGCAGGTCACGTCGAAGCTCGGAACCACCTGGTCGATGGGGAAGCCGAAGGAGCAGAGCTACGCGACGCCGGAGAAGGCGAAGCTCGCGTACGACAAGCTCGTCGCGGCGAAGCGCGAGGCCGGCTTTCGCGAGGTCGGCGAGATCGACGCGCCGACGATCCCGATCGCACGCGACGAGGCTCTCGAGGCGGCGATCCGCGAGGACCGGGCGGATCCCGCGGCCTACCTCGTCTACGCCGACTGGCTGCAGACACAGGGCAGCCCGGTCGGCGAGATGATCGTGTTCGCACACAAGAAGCAGCAGCAGCGCGCCAACGCGATCGCGAAGAAGCTCGGGCTGCCGCAACCGGAGATGGCGACGATGGGCTGGCGGCTCGGCCTCTGGCAGTGGCTGCGGCTCGAGAACAACCTCAACTGGATGGACGGCAGCTGGGATCCGATGCCGCTCGCGCGCGCGCTGTTCGGCTCGCCGCTGTGCGCCGTGCTCGAGGAGCTCCGCATCGGCATCCTGCGCTGGGACTTCAACGATCAGCCCGACGTGATCGCCGAAGCCGGGCGTCACGGATGGGCGAAGGACCTCGCGAGGCTCCACCTCGGCGATGTCGACGACAACATCGACATGGCGCACCACACGATCGGGGATGTCGGCAAGCTCATCACGAAGCACTTTCCGAACCTCACCTCGCTCAAGCTCCACTCGGGCGAGCAGTCGTGGCGAGGCGGCAAGGAGTCGTTCGGGATCGGCGGCCTCGAGCTCCCCAGATTGAAGGACCTCACGATCGAGACCTGCGCGATGTCGAGCAAGCGGATGAAGGCCGTGCTCGGCGCGAAGCTGCCCGCGCTCGAGCGCCTCGAGCTGTGGTTCGGCGGGCGCGACAACGAGGCGACCGCCCGGATCGCCGACGTGGTGCCCGTGCTCGACGGCACGCTGTTCCCCCGCGTCCGCCACCTCGGGCTCCGCAACTGCGAGCTCGTCACCGATCTCGTGCGCTTGCTGCCGTCGAGGAAGCTCGCGAAGCAGCTCGAGGTGCTGGACCTCTCGATGGGCACGATGAGCGATGAGGATGCAGGCGAGCTCGCCGAGGCCGCCGCGAAGTTCCCGGCGCTCAAGACGCTCAACGTCGACGATAGCTGGTTGACCTCCGCGGGGCTCCGCACCCTGAAGGCGGCCTTCAAGGGCAAGCAGGTCGTGAGCAAGGACCAGCGCGAGCCCTACGATGACGACGAGGACGAGGCGGCCAACCGCTACGCCTCGGTGACGGAATGACCGAGGTGAGACCGTGATCGAGCTCGACATGGTCGCGGTGGCGCGCCGCGTGCTCGTCGACAACGGCTTCGAGCCGGATGTCCCCGCCGGAATCGAACGGACGATCCCGAGCGATCCCCACGATGCCGACGCCGTGAACCTGATGCACCTGCCGTGGTCGTCGGTCGACAACGAGGAGTCGCGAGACCTCGATCAGATCGAGGCCGCCGAGCGACTCGAGGACGGCGCGATCCGGCTGTACATCGGGATCGCCGACGTCGACGCGTTCGTGCCGAAGGGCTGCCCCGTCGACGACTTCGCGCACACGAACACGACGTCGCTCTACACCGGCGTGCGCGTGTTCCCGATGTTGCCCGAGGTGCTGTCGACCGGGCGGACGTCGCTGCTCGAGGGCGGCGAGCGGCTCGCGGTGGTGACCGAGCTGGTCGTGCGGCCCGACGGCTCGCTCGACGACAACGAGATCCGCGTGTACCCGGCGCGCGTCACCAACCACGCGAAGCTGGTCTACGAGCGGGTCGGCGCGTGGCTCGAGGGCGAGAAGTCCTGGCAGCCGCGCGACAGCCGCATCGCGACGCAGCTGCGGCTGCAGGACGAGGCCGCACAGCGGCTGCGGCGCCGCCGCTTCGAGCTCGGCGCGCTCGACTTCGAGACGATCGAGGCGCGCCCGGTCACGAAGGACGGTCGGATCGTCGACCTCCAGGTGACGCACAAGAACCGTGCACGCGAGCTGATCGAGGACTTGATGATCGCCGCGAACGGCGCGACCGCACGGTTCCTCGAGCTGCGAGGCTCGTCCTCGATCCGCCGGGTCGTGCGTGCGCCGAAGCGATGGTCTCGGATCGTCGAGCTCGCGGCCGGGCTCGGCCACGAGCTACCACTCACTCCCAGCGCCGCCAAGCTCTCCGAGTTCCTCGACGCCCAGCGCGCCGCGAACCCGGCACGGTTCGCCGATCTCTCGCTCTCGGTCGTCAAGCTCATGGGCCCCGGCGAGTACGCGCTGCAACGCGCGACCGATCCGGACCAGGGACACTTCGGGCTCGCCGTCGAGGACTACACGCACTCGACCGCGCCGAACCGCCGCTATCCGGATCTCGTCACGCAGCGCCTGCTCAAGGCGACCGCCCTCGCGGAACCGGCGGCCTACTCCGACGACGAGCTGGTCGACATCGCGGCGCACTGCACCGACCGCGAGAACGCCGCGCGCAAGGTCGAGCGGACGATCCGCAAGATCGCCGCGGCGGTCCTGCTCACGCCGCGGATCGGCGAGACGTTCGAGGCGATCGTGACCGGCGTGGCCGACAAGGGCACGTTCGCGCGGTTGCTCCGCCCGCCCGCCGAGGGCCGTGTGGTGTCCGGAGAGCGCGGCCTCGACGTCGGTGATGCGATCCTCGTCCGGCTCGTCGACACCGAGCCGATGCGTGGCTTCATCGACTTCGCGGCGCTCGAACGCCGCTGAGCGCGATCACGCGGTGATCGCGGCGATCCGGCGCGTCAGCTGCTTCTGCGGCTCGCTCGGCTCGACGGTCTGCATCGCGACCAGCTTCCCGAGATCGCCGGTGACCTGCATCTCGCCGGCGAGGAACGCCTGGACGCCGGCCGCCGCGTCCGCGTCGATGAAGATCTTGCGCGCGAGCTCCTCGCTGAGCGTCAGCGCCGTCGGGGCGCTCGGCTTGTGACCGCGGGCGAACAGCCCGTCCTTCATGAACAGCTGGGTCGCGCGGCCGGGCGAGGTCACGGTGACGTTGACCTCGACGGCCTTCATCACGTCGGGAATCTGCAGGTCACCGGCGGTGGCGATCAGCTCGTCGACCTTGTCGAACCACGCATCGGACAGAAACTCGTAGGACATCCCGCGACCGTACCGAGGCGCGGGGAGCAGAGGGCGCCTCAGCAGCGAAAGCCGCGCAACGTCGCCGGCGCGGGCACGTACGCCCAGCCCGTCGGTTAGTGGCACACTCGGCGCGGTGAAGGAGAAACCCGGTAAGGCCACGAAGCCGGCCAGGCCGAAGCCCGCCAAGGAGACCGGCCTCGAGTACATCTTCGACGACATCTCGATCGCGTGCACGAACACCGACCGCGTGATGTTTCCGGAGACCGGCATCACGAAGGCCGAGCTGATCGCCTACTACCACTTCATCTCCGACCACATGTTGCCCGAGCTCGTCGGCCGCCCGATCTCCGTCGAGCGCTACACCAAGGGCATCGATCGCGGCGGGTTCTTTCAGAAGCACTACCAGAAGCACTATCCGGACTGGCTCGACAAGGCCGAGCTCGGCACCAAGACGCGCGTCGTCTATCCGATCATCGACTCGACGGCGGGCCTCGTCTATCTGGCGAACCAGGGCTCGATCGCGTTCCACGTCTGGACGAGCCGCCGGGAGACCGCCGAGTACCCGGACCAGATCGTGTTCGATCTCGATCCACCCGACGGGCGCTTCGATCTCGTCCGCAAGACGGCGCTGATCTTGCGCGAGCTATTCGAGCAGCTCGGCCTGCCCGCGTTTGTCAAGACGACCGGCTCGAAGGGGCTCCACGTCATCGCGCCCACCGACGGCCGCGCCAGCTACAGCGAGGTCGCCGCGCTGTGCAACCGGATCGCGAAGCTGCTGTGTGCGCGGCACGACGACATCATGACGACCGAGTTCTACAAGAAGGACCGCAAGGGCCGGCTGTTCCTCGACACGATGCGCAACGCGCTCGGCGCGACCCTCATCGCGGCCTACTCGGTGCGCGGCCGTCCCGGTGCCCCGCTCTCGATGCCGATCGAATGGGACGAGGTCGAGGATCCGGCGATGACCCCGAACGGGTTCAAGCTCCGGGACATCCGGGCGCGCCTCGACCGCCGCAGCGATCCGTGGGCGAAGCTCCGAGCGCGGCTCGGATCGATCGACTCCGCCGACGCCGCGCTCGACGACCTCGAGGAATGAGCGGTCCGGGAGTCCCTGACGCTGCCTGCCCCTCGCGGGCCGGCGTCGTGATAGCTTCGCGTTGAACATGCTCGGCGCCGCTATCGGGAGCTTCCGGATCCAGGCCCGGCTCGGCCGTGGCGGTTTTGGCGAGGTGTGGCTCGCGTCTCACGACGAGACGCAGCACAAGGTCGCGATCAAGCTGTTCCATCCCGCGGTCGCGGCGCACCCGGCGCTCCAGCTGTGCTTCGACGAGGCCCGCGTGCTGTCGCGGCTCGCCGCCGGCGGCATCGCGAAGATCTACGACGCGAATATCCTGCCGAACGGCGTCGCCTACATGATCCAGGACTTCGTCGAGGGCGACTCGCTGCTCGCGCGAATCGCGTACAGCCGCCATTCGACGACGCAGCTCGCCGACATCATCGAGCAGACCGCCAATGCCCTGGTCGCCGCGGCCAACGCCGGCGTCCTCCACAACAACCTCAAGCCAAGCAACATCTTCATCGTCAAGGACAGCGACCGCGCGAGCGGCGAGCGCGTGGTCGTCGTCGACTTCGCGCACGGCCGGCTCGTCTCGGCCCTGCCCAGCAGTGGCAATGCCGGCTACATGGCTCCCGAGCAGCAGGGCGGCACGAAGGGCGACTGGCGCATGGATGCGTACTCGCTCGGCTGCATCGCGTTCGAGCTCGGTTGCCAGCGGCCGGTGTTCGCGGCCGATAGCTGGGACAAGCTGCGGTCCAAGCACGCGAAGGACACGCCGCCGAACCTGCGCTCGTTCGTGCCCGACGCGAGTGCCGCGCTCGATCGGCTCGTCGCCCGCATGCTCGAAAAGAATCCGCTGGAGCGCCCGAAATCGATGAAGGACATCTCGAAGCTGTTCCAGCTGATGGTCGGCTACGAAGCTCCGCTCGGCGAGACCGTCAAGGATTAGCGTCGCCAGCCGTCGGCTATGCTCGGCCCGATGGCGCTCGTGACGTACTTCGATCCGCAGCCGCGATCGAGCGAGCTGCCGGAGCGCGTGCCGAGCCCGTTCGCGCAGGTGCCGCCGCATGCGCTCGCCGTGCGGGCCATCGACGAGCTGCGCGCGCACGTGCGCGGCCTCGACGCCCCACTCGTTGCACCGGGTGGCGGCAAGATGTTCGGCGTCCTCGTGGTCGCCGCGCTCGACGGTCGCATCGGCTACCTCCGCGCGTTCTCCGGCATGCTCGGCGGGAGCTGGCACGTCGACGGCTTTGTCGGCCCGGTGTTCGACTTCACCGCACGCGACGCGGTCTGGCCCGCCGGCGAGGCAGAGCTGGCCACGATCGATGCGCGGCTCGGGGAGCTCGAGCGCGTCGCCGCTCCAGTCCAGAGCGAGCTGGCCGCGGTCGACGCGCGGTACGCAGGCGAGCTCGCGGCGCAGCGCGAGGTGCACGCGGCGAATCGCTGCGCCCGCCACGCGAGCCGGCCCGGTGCAGCTCCGGACGCACGCCACGCGCTCGATCAGCAGAGCCGCGGCGACGCCGCCGAGAAGAAGCGGCTCGCCGCGCGTCACTCGGGCGAGCGCGAGCCGCTGACCTCACGCCTGCACGGGCTCGACGTCGAGCGCGGCTCGCTCGAGCAGCTGCGCACCGAGCGGTCGCGCGTGTTCCTCCAGCAGATCCACGAGACCTACGTGCTCGCGAACGCACGGGGCGACCGCCGGCAACTGCGCGAGCTGTTCGCACCCGAGGCGCCGCCCGGCGGTGCGGGAGACTGCGCGGCGCCGAAGCTGCTCGCGCACGCGTATCGGGAACGCCTGCGCCCACTCGCGTTCGCCGAGATCTGGTGGGGCGCGCCGCCGATCACCGGTGGCCGCCACGCCGACACGTTCTATCCGGCGTGCCGCGGCAAGTGCGGACCGATCCTCGCCCACATGCTCGACGGCCTCGACGCGGAGCCTCCACCGGTGTTCGGTGCGACCCGCATCGCCGCCGACGAGCCGCGCGCGCTGTTCGACGATGCGTGGCTCGTCATCGTCGACAAGCCGTGCGGATTGTTGTCGGTCCCCGGCCGCAGCGGCCAGCTTCGCGACTCCGTGCTCTCGCGCCTGCGCCGGCGCTATCCCGAGGCGACCGGCCCGCTGCTCGTGCATCGCCTCGATCTCGACACGTCGGGCCTCTTGCTCGCGGCGAAGGACCTTCAGACCCACGGCTCGTTGCAGGCGCTGTTCGCGCGGCGCTCGATCGACAAGCGCTACGTCGCGTGGCTCGACGGAATCGTCGACGGAGATCACGGGATCATCGAGCTCGCGCTACGGGTCGACCTCGACGATCGGCCGCGCCAGATCCACGATCCGATCCACGGCAAGGCCGCGATCACCGAGTGGCGCGTGCTCGAACGCACCGCGACGCGCACGAAGGTCGCGCTCCATCCGCGCACCGGCCGCACCCATCAGCTCCGCGTCCATGCGGCGCACCCGCTCGGGCTCGACGCACCGATCGTCGGCGATCGCCTGTACTCGCGAACCGGCGGCGACGAGCCACGCCTCCTGCTCCACGCCGAGTCCCTCGGCTTCCTCCATCCGCACACCGGCGAGCACCTCGAGCTCGAGCTACCGGCGCCGTTCTAGGGACAGCCCGGGAACGCCGCCGAGAGCTCCCGGAACGTGTTCTGTGTCGTGCCGCCGCACCGGCAGGCGACCGGCTGGTCGGCCGCGTCCACGCAGCTCACCGTCTCGTCGACGAACGAGCGTGACGCCACGCAGTCCATCGAGAGATCGAGCAGGTCGCGGCAGTTGTCGCCGACCGAGAGCAGCGCCGTCATCTGGGCGAACCCGATCATCGCCATCTGGCAGGCACGCACGTCGGTCGCCAGCGCGTTACCGAACACGAACTCGACCTGGTGACCGGGGCGGCAGCTGTCGGGGACGATCATCGTGGTGCCGGCGGGTCCCGCCCAGTACTCGGTCGTGAACACGATCTCGACGTGGGCCACCGCACCCGGATCGGTCTCGGTGATCTGGATCGGAAACGGTGCGAGCGCATCGCGGATGCAGCGGCTCGTGCTCTGCCAGTCGAGCTCGTCGTGCGGCCACGGCGCGAGGCCCATCGGACCGTCGAGCAGCACGCTCTGGTTCAGGCTCGCGTTGTCGACCGGGCCGCGATCGAACGCACCGCCGGTGCGATTCAAGTACAGCACCGCGGGCCGGCACGTCGCGTCGACGGGTGCTCCGCCCTCGCCTCCGCACGCCACCAGCCCCACCAGGAACAACCCGCGCATCGTTGCCTATTGTAGACGACGCTAGTGCGCTGCTGGGGGTGGTTGTTCGGCCCCCTTTGCCTCGCGCGGCGGATAGAAGAACTCGAGCGGCTTGCGGACGAAGCGTCGCAGCACCGCGATCGGCAAGGTCCGGCGCTCGCCACGTGGGACGTCGCGTGCGCGCAGGGCCACGACGAGCGCGAGCGCGAAGCTGACCCCGAAGTTGAGCAGGCCGATGACCGCGATCCCGAAGCACGCCGCGAGGAACGGCCCCGTACCGACGCCGTCGACCCCGGCCGACGAGAGCGCGAGCGTGAGCGAGCCCGCCGAGAGCGTGACGTGACGAACGTCGAGCCCGATGCCGAAGAACTTCCCGAACACCGGCACCATGCCGAGGAGCGTTCCGAGCGCCACCGAGCCGCCGAGCCCTGCCGCGTGACGCTCGAGGAACCGGGCGGCCTTCGACATCCGCGCCTTGCCCATGCGCTTGCCCCACCGGTGGTGCTCGATCGCCTCGGGTAGCCGGCGATAGACGATCCAGTTCTCGAACCAGCCGGCGAACAGGCTCGAGATCCACAGGAGCACGCCGGTCAGCGCGGCATAGATGATCGTCCACGATCCGAACGGATCGAATGACTCCACCACGTAGGTCCACTTGTCCGCGGGCACGAAGGAGTCGCCGGTCACCTTCACGTACAAGAAGTCGAAGATCAGCGCGGTGACGATCACCGCCGCGACGTTGCCGACCGCCGCGGCGAACTGCGACCGTGCGATCCGCGCGATCAACGGGACGAGCTCGTCGAGCCGCCCCGGCCCGGAGCGCTCGCGGATGGTTCCTGCGAGCGCCGCGGCGGTCATCGAGGGCTGCTTCGTCGCCAGCGTGAAGCCGAGCAGCTGCATGACGATGAAGCTGCCGGCGTACACGACCGACGAGAACATCCCGTCGAGGAAGGGCGAGAAGTCTCCCCACTTGACCCAGAACTTCGCGACGGCCGTGCCACACGTGAGCACGCCGCCTCCCGCCGCCGACGCGAGCATCATCCAGTACTCGCGCTTCGACGACGTCACGTAGTGCTCGCCGGTCCTGCCGGCGCGCTCGATCACCTTGCGTGCGAGCAGGCGCAGGTTGTCGCTGAGCAGCTGCGTGAAGCTACGACCACCGACGAGGCCACGTCCGACCGCGGCGATCACCGCGCGGATCTCGTACGTCGCCTCGATGCCGTCATCGACATCGACGAACGGCAACAAGATCTCGATCCGCGACAGCCCGCGCTCGATCGAGTCGAGCGAGTACACGACGTCGATCGAGACGCCGGTCTCCTCGAGGGCGACCTTGACGTGCTCGAGATACTTGCGCGAGGCCTCGATCAGCGCCGGCATCTCGGACGGCTGCGCGCGCGTCAGGTGATAGAGCGGCGACTCGCGGATCGCCGTCGAGAACCCACGCGCACGAAACGCCTCGCTCATCCCGAGCGCCGCGATGCGCGTCGAGATCAGCCCGATCGCGTCCATGATCGACACGCGTACCGGATCCCACGCACGGCCGCCCGCCTCGCCGAGCCGATGCAGCAAGGGATCCGCGGCCGGACCGAGCCACTTCAGATCGTCGAGCTTGCGAACGATGTTGCCGGCGAGCCTGAACAGCTCGTGCGGCGCCGGAGCCTCCGGCAAGAACTTGCGCGCGAGGCGATCGGTCGTCTCGGCGAGCAGGCCGCGATCGTTCGGCAGCCCGATCTCGCCGAACAGCTTGATCCCGCGCGTCTGCGAGAGCACGGAGTGCAGCGTGGCCTGGAACCGTCGCTGCGCCGCCGGGATGCGCTCGAGCGCGACCACGAGCATCTCGAGCCGCGCGAGCGTGGCATGCCCGATCGCCGCGGGCACCGCCGGCCCGGCGATGACGAAGCGGCCGAGCTGCTCGATCGCGGTCAGCTGCTCGAGGAATGGGCCATCGGGCTTGCACTTCGCGAGCAGGATCCGGAGCAGCGGGCTCGCCTTCGCGTCGACCGCGCCGATGATGCGCAGGAACTCTTCTCGCGACGGGAGCTCGTCGCTGGGCGGGCCGATCAGATCGGGGTCATCGATCACGTCGTACTGAGCCACCGCCGGCGATGCTAACACCAGAGTCGTCGACGGCGACCCGATCGACTACTTGATCGTCCACTCCGACGGCGGGACATGAAACGACGTCGTGCTCGCCTCGATCAACGAGGCCGACGAGCGCAGCTTGCCGGCGAGCGTCGGGATGACCTTGTACTTGGCGGCGAACGTCTGTCCCGGCTGCAGCGGGGTCAGGTGGAGATCGATCTTGCCGTCGGCGAGCTCGAAGCGCTGGAGCTGCCCCGAGGCGATGAGCGCCTCGAGGCTCGGACGATCGACCTGTACCCCGGCGGGCAGCGCGTGCCGGATGTGCACCGCCATGCCCGACGGTGCGATCGCGTTGATCGCGATCTCGGTCGGCTTGCCGACGGTGCCCTCGAGCTTCGCGGGGAGCGCGAGCTCGAGGCCGCCTTGCGTCGTCTGCTGGGTCCACGGCACCCACGCCTGCAGCGCGAGCGAGTAGCCGAGGCCAGGAACCGCAGGCTCGGCGGTGATCGCCCACGTGTGCGAGCCGGTGAAGCCCGCGGCCGGTCCGTCGAGCACGAGCACGTCCTTGAGCTGCGCGCTGTCGAACTGACCGCTCGTGATCGGCTTGCCGTCCATCGTCAGCGTGACCAACACCTTCGCCGGCAACGGAGCCTTGAACAGCTGGAGCACGGCCCTCATGCAGGAGAGGTTCGCGCGTCCATCGCCCCAGCCGTACGCCGGCGAGTACGAGCCGAGCAACGTCGTGCCGAGATCCGCGAGCGTCGCGGTCGCCTTCGGATCGGCCGCGAGGGCGAGCACCGCGAGGGCCGTGGCCTCGGCGCGAGTCGGCACGCTGCCATCCGCGCGCACCACGTTGTCACCGACGTGGAGGTACTTCGCTCCGTCGTCGGTGGCCTTGATTCCGTCGAGCACGCGCGTGCGCAGCTTGTCGGCGAGGTCGCCCTTCACCGCACCACTCGCGAGGATCGCGGCGGCGGTGTAGGAGTCCGGGACCTGCTCGAAGCTGCGCGCGAACGCACCGGCGGCCTTCGCCTGCACCGCCATCGCACGCTGGCGCGCATGGGCCGTCGCGAGGTTCGCCGAGGCGGCGCGCGTTCCGTCGGCGGTCGCGATCATCACCCGCTGCAACGTCCAGCCGGTCTCGCCGGAGAACGTGCCGTCGGGGCGCTGGTGCTGCGCGAGGTACGCGACCGCACGCTCGCCGAGCCGCGCGAGCACCGGGTTATCGGGATGTGCGAGCGCCGCCTCCGCGAGCAGCGTCGCGCGCGTGACATCGAGCGTGCGGCCGTCGCGGATCGCGCGCTGCGACGTCAGGATCGAGAGCGTGCGGAGCGCCTGCGGATCCGGCTTGTCGCCGAGCGAGACGAGCAGCTCGGACGCCTTGCCGGCGAGCAGCAGCGCGTAGGCATCCTCGGCCACGCCGGCGCGCGCCGTCGACACGGAGAGCTCCGCGCGCAGCAACGCGAGCGCGCCCGGGAACACGAGGAGCCGCACGCGATCGGTGGTCGGATCCGAGCCGGGCGGTCCCTCGATCATCATGCTGCGCGGCGCGGCCAGCGTGCCGGTACGCAGTACGGTCACCGGCTTACCGGCGGGCATCACGTCGATCGTGCGGACGATCGCGTCGGTCGCGCCGAGGCCGACGCGAAGCTTGATCGTCCCCGCGCGATTGGCCTTGAGCGTCGCGTACTCGACGAGGCTGCCCTGCGCGGGGATCGTCTTCGGGCCGCTGGCCCCGGTCAGCACCGCGCCTTCGACCTGGAGGTCGAGGTTGCTGGTGACCTGCGCCTCGGTCGTGTTGATGATCTGGATCGGCAACCGGATCTCGTCGCCGCTCATCAAGAACGCCGGCACCACCGGATCGACATAGGTCGGCAACGTGCCGAGGAAGCTCGTCGTCGCGCCGCCCTGCGCGCCGTTCCGCGAGTGCGCGAGCGCGAGCACGCGCCAGGTCGTGAGCCGATCCGGAACGTGCACCGGGACGGTGGCCGCGCCGTGATCGTCGGTGACGACGAGCGGCTCGAACAGGAAGGTCTCCGGAAACCACGCGCGCGTCACGGCTTCGGCCCGATCGCCATCGCCCTTGGCGTTGCCGGGACCGGGCGCCTTCGGGACCATGACCTTGGCGGCATCCTTGCGGCCCAGTTCGTTCGACTCGAGCCGGCTGGTGGGCGCGTTCTCGGACTCCGCCTCCCGCTTTCCCAGCTTGCCTTCCTCGAGCGCCATCGCCGTGCCGGTCCCGCCCATCTCGTCGTGCTGCTCCCCGGCCATGACCGCTGGCGTCGAATGAAAGCTCACGGTCTGGTCCGGGTCCGACTGCGGTCCCTTGCGGTCGTTGTCGCGGGCCTTGCACGCGAACGCCAGGAGGATCATCGCGAACATTCTCATCGTCGTCATGGTCAGTCCCTCTCTCTCGCGACCCACTGGGCCCAGTTCTCGACGTCCTCGGGCAGCCGTGTTCCCACCACGATCACGGCGCGCGGATCGGTCAGCGACAGCAGATCCGCCGGCAGCAGCGAGAGCCGCAGCGTGCGGCCATAGGCGTCGGTGATCGCCTCGCCGCGCTGCTTGCACGCGTCGAGCGCCTGCTTCCACAGCTTCGCCATCGCGGGCGGCCGCATCTTCTCGCCCTGCGGCGCCTGCGCCTCCCACTGCCGCGCCTGCGCGTGCAGCTCGGCGAGCACGATGTAGAAGTGATCGGTCAGCTCCTCCACGGGATCGAACTTGCTCGAGCCGCGCGCGTTGACGACCGCGTCGAGCTCCGGTGGCTTCGGGATCGTGCTGACGCGCAGCACCGTCGCCGCGGCGGCATTCGCACCGCGGATCCGGCCGAGCGCGAGGGCCTGACCGTCGAGCATGCCGAACGCCGGCGAGCTGGTCTCGACCTTCGGCCGCACGCGACCCATGCTGTCGGGCCCGGCGAGCGGCACGAGCTGGCCGAGGCTCTCGTCGACGCCGAACAACCCGACCGCCGCCTTGCCACCCTTGCCGCCGACGAGCGTCTGGATCACCAACTCCGCGCGCTGGCCGGGCTTGTACGTCGGTTGCTTCGGCGTGATCGTCACGGCGAGCTCGGCCTGCGGCCGCACGTAGACGAGCGCGCGCACCCCGCCGCCGGTGATCTCGCACCAACCCTCGACCGGGGTCGGCTTGCTCGAGTCGCCCTGGGCTGTGCTGATCACCGAGGCGGGGATCGTGATCTGCACCTTGCGCTCGGCGTCGAGCTCCACTTCTTGCTTCCACTTCAGACAGTGGATCCAGAGCTTCTTCGGCAGCTCGCCCGTGAACTCGGGACCGCGGATCAGCTGCGCCGTCACCGCCTCGCCCGGCTTCGCGATCACCGGGTCGACGCGCATGCGGAGGTTCGGAACCGCCCCCGGCGCGATCCGGAGCTTCGTCGACGGCTGGCCGTCGAGCTCGGCGATCACGTCGAGCTCGTAGCCGAGCATCGTGGTCGCCTGCGGCTGGCTGTTCGCGGCCGGTCCGGCCGGGATCGTCATGGTGAACCGCACGACCCCGAGCATGTCCTCGGTGGCTTCCTCGGCGAGCTTGATGCGCGCCGCCGCGACGCGCGAGGTCACGCACGGCATCGCAGCCTGCAGCTCCGCATCCTCCGCTTTCGGATCGCGCGACCAGCCGCCGAGCTCGACGTCCTTGCTCCCCTCCCGCACGCGCCACGTCAGCAGGCTCGGCAGGTTGCCTTCCAGCCGCGGCAGGCAATCGCGGGCGCCGCGCGCGATCGCCTCGAGCTGCGCGAACATGCCATCGGGCGTCGCGAGCGCGCTCTCGATCCTCGGGGACAGCGTCGGAAGATCGGGATCCGTGAAGCCGAACGCGATCTTGTACAGCCGCTCCGCTCCAGCGGGCAGCCGCCTGGTGCGCAGGACGTCCACCACGCATTGCTGGAGCGCACCGGCTCCCGCACCCGCGGTGATCACGTTGCCACCCGCGGCGATCCGCAGCCCCACGTTCGCCGAGGCGTCCTCCGCGGCGTACTTCGCGCACGGCCCGAGCGCGGGCAGCCACTTGTCCATCTCCACCTGATCCGCGAGCGGGGCACCCTCGTCGCCGATCATCTCCTCGGGCTCTCCGCGCGTGACCAGCGGCGGCCTCGGCGCCGGGCGCCACGGCAGCGCCGGGATCACGACATTGACCGGCGCGCCCGGATCGATCTGCAGGCTCGCGACGCCGTCCTCGTCGAGCTCGGCGGCGATGCCGTTGTCGTTCGGCTGCCACGTCCGCTTCACCTTGATCTTCGCGTTCGAGACCACCCGTCCGTCCGGCGTGGTGACGCGCACGTACAGCCGGTTGTTGAAGCTCTGCACGAGCCCGTCGCCGAGCTCGGTCACCGCGGACACCTGGATCCCATCCCTGGACAGCAGCACCAGCGCCTGCCCCTCGACGCGATCGCCCGCGGGATCGACCGCCGAGATCCGCGCGGTCATCGTGGTCTTGCCCTGCAGATCGTCCGGAATCTTCGGCAGCTCGAGCTCGAACCGCCCGTTCGCGGCGGTCTGCGCCTGCTTCGGCAGTAGCTTCGCTTGCCACTCGACCGGCGGCGGCCAGGCGCCGTTGATGTCCCACTGGATGTCGAGGGTTGCCTTCGCGACCGGCGCGCCGGAGCTGTACAGCACCGCGCCCTTGATGCTCGGCGCCTCTCCCGGCCCGTAGAACGGCTTTCCGGTCGCCGCCTCGACGCGGAAGCGCGGCAACGTGAACGGCTCGACCGTGAACGACACCTCGTCGACCGCATCGTTCGACACCCACGCGACGCGCCAGTTCCCCGTCGGTGCGCCCTTGTCGATCGGGAACGTCCCCGACACCACGCCCCACTCGCCCGCCGAGGCCTTCTCCTCGAGCAGCACGTCGCCCGAGGGATCCTTCACCGTCCACATGCCCGGCCGGCCGTCGAGCGGCCCGAGGTCGCGGGCGCGCAGCACGACCGCGCGGAACTTCACCGTGTTGCCCGGCTCGTAGAGCGGCCGATCGGTGATCACGTGGATCCGCGCCGGCGTGTAGAGCGGCAGCGGCACGTCGAGCTCGCCCTTGCCGAGCTTCGTCTCGTACTCGGCGTGCAGCTTGTAGTCGCCGTCGGGAACCTCGGGGAGCGTCAGCTCGCCGGTCGATCCGTCGCCATATCGCTTCCAGTCGATCGCGAGCGGCGTCGCCTTCTGCTTCGCGTCGACCAGCGTCACCGCCAGCGACTCGAAGCGCTTCACCGGCGCTCGCCGCACGTCGTCCGCGTCGTCGACCGTGTAGTGCGCGGTGGCCCCGAAGTACACGATGCCCGGCGCACCTCGACGCACCCCGCTCACCGACAGCTCCGCGGTCTGGCGAAGCTCGCCGTCGGGACAGCTCGGGAGCGCGATGCCGTACTTGCGAAGCGTCTCGCGACACACGTTCGACGGGATGGCGATCCCGAGCAGAAAGACGCCCGCTGCACACGGGATCCACACTTCACGCTTCATGAGGTCTCTCTCCCGAACGCACAGGGCGCGGAACGCAGGGTACCAGCCCACGCAGACGTCCGACCGCGACCCGTCGGTCTACTTCGGGAGGCAAACAATCGTCGTCAATTGTCACGGCCGTCTCGACGATCATCCGGTTCGATCACTCGATCGAGCCGCCGGCGCCAAGTGCTCGCCGCGTCAGGGCCGGCGAGTGGCATCGCAGTTGCTGAACCCTCTCGCATGACGGATGCCTGGAACACACCCATGAAGCGGTACCTCCTGCTGTTCGGCCTGCTCGGCCTCGTCGGGTGCTTCCTGCCACTCGTCGGTGGCACCTCGCTGACGCTGTTCGATGTGCGGCAGCTCCAGGGGCGGGCGTGGCTCGTCGTGGTCGCCTTCCTCGTGCCCGCGCTGGTCGCCTGGCGAGGCAACTCCGCATCCACCGTGCTCGCAGGCATTGTCGGCTTCGGTTACCTCGGCTGGCGTCTCGGTCCGCGCGCCGTCGACCTCGTCCTCCATGGCGGCATCGGCGGCAAGCTGATCGGAGTCGCGATCATCGGCGGCGTGATCGCCACGATCGGCGCGTTCCTCGAATCACGCAGCGCGGAGCCGCGGATCACATCTTGATGCGCTTGTTCTCGGGATCGTAGAGCGGCTTGAGCGACGCGATCGCCGGATACAGCGTGCCCGCGATGTCGACCTCCCAGGTCCCACCGTCGAGGTAGGCCTGATCGATCGGCACGCCGGGCTCGGCGGGGATCATCGCGAGCCCGACCGCGCCGCGCAGCGTGTGGCCATACGACGCCGCGCGGATGTAGCCGACCGGCTTGCCGTTCCGCCGCACCACCTCGGCGTGGAACATCATCGGCTCCGGATCCTTCACGAGGATCTGCAGCAGGCGCTGCGGGAGCGGGCCGGCGGCCTTCTGCGCGACGATCGCCTCCTTGCCGAGGAAGCCGCCCGACTTCTTGAGATCGACCGCGAAGCCGAGGCCCGCCTCGAGCACGGTATCGGTGTTGTCGATGTCGTGGCCGTAGTCGCGATAGCCCTTCTCCATTCGCAGGCTCGCGAGCGCCTTGAGCCCGGCGTGCTTGAGGCCGAAGCCTTGGCCAGCGGCGACGATGCGATCGTAGACGTGCGCGGTCTGCTCGGCAGGGATGAACAGCTCGTAGCCGAGCTCGCCGAGGTACGTGATGCGGATGCACAGCACGCGCGCGAAGCCGAGATCGATCTCGCGCGCGGCGCGAAACGGGAACGCCTCGTTCGAGAGATCCGCGCTCGTGATCGATTGCAGCAGCTCGCGCGACCGCGGGCCCTGGATGTTGATCTGGCCGTGGCCGCCGGTGACGTCGGCGACGAACGCGTGGTGCGACTCGAGGTGGCGCTTCATCCACGTCTCGACGTGGCGGTGCACGGTGTCCGACGCGACGACCCAGTAGCGCTCGTCGCCGAGCTTGGTGACCGTGAGGTCCGCCTGCAGCTTGCCCGCGCCGTCGAGCCACTGCGTGTACGTGATCATGCCGGCCGCGCCGTCGACGTTGTTCGCCGAGATGAAGTTCAGGAACCGCCCGGCGTCGCGTCCCTCGACGAGGAACTTCGACATGAACGACATGTCCATGAGGATCACGCCCTCGCGCGCCGCCTCGTGCTCGGCCTGCCAGTACGGGAACCAGTTCTGCCGCCCCCACGACAGCCGCTCGACGACCGGCTCGATGCCGGCCGGTGCGTACCAGTCCGCGCCTTCCCAGCCGCTGACGTCCTTGAAGTATGCGCCGCGCGCGGCGAGTCGATCGTGCATCGGCGACTGCTTCGCGCCACGCGCCGTCTGCATCGTGTGCGTCGGGTAGTGGCACTTGTAGACCATGCCGAGCGATTCGACGGTCCGCGTCCGCCGGTACTCCGGGTTCGCCTGATAGCCGTGCAGACGATCGATGTTCATCGTCGTCAGGTCGACGTCGGGGCTGCCGTTGATGATCCAGTGCGCGACCACGCGGCCCAACCCACCGCCGGTGAGGATGCCGATCGAGTTGAGGCCCGCCACGACGAAGAAGTTCTTGAGCTCCGGCGCCTCTCCGACGATCGGCCGCAGATCCGGCGTGAAGCTCTCCGGGCCGCAGAAGAACTTCTTCACGCCCGTGGTCATCGCGATCGGCACGCGCTGCATCGCCTTCTCGACGTACGGCCCCATGCGCTCCCAGTCGGGCTGGATCTCGCCGAACGAGAAGTCCTCGGGGATGCCCTGGATGTTCCACGGCGCGCAGACCGGCTCGAACAGGCCGACCATCAGGCCGCCGACCTCCTCGCGGAAGTAGACGTACGACCCCGGATCCTCGAGCACCGGCCAGTCCTTCGACAGCTCGGGGATCCGCTCGGTGATCAGGTAGTAGTGCTCCGCCGCCTGCAGCGGGATCGAGACTCCGACCTTCGCGCCGAGCTGCCGCGCCCACATGCCGGCGCAGTTCACGACGTACTCGGCCTCGATATTGCCGAGCTCGGTGGTGACGCCAGTGACCGCCCCGGCCTTCGTGAGGAACCCGGTGACCGGCACGCCCTCGATCAGCGTCGCGCCCTGCTGGCGAGCGCCCTTCGCGAGCGCCATCGTGACGCCGACGGGATCGGCACGGCCGTCTTCCTTGACGTAGAAGCCGGCGAGCAGGTCATCGGTCCTCGCGAGCGGGAACAGATCCTTGACCTGCGCCGGCGTGATCTCGTGGACGTCGATGCCCATCAGGCGGTTGAACGCCGAGACGCGCCGGTACTCCTCGAGCCGATCGCGATCCGAGGCAACCTCGATGAAGCCGGTGCGCCGGAAGCCGGTCGACTGGCCGGTCTCCTCCTCGAGCCGCGAGTAGAGATCGCACGAGTACTTGCGCATCGCCGTCGACGTTTCGGAGGTCGAGCCGAACGTCACCATCAAGCCCGCCGCGTGCCACGTCGTTCCCGAGGTCAGCCGATCGCGCTCGAGCAGCACGACATCTTTCCAACCCATGTGCGCGAGGTGATAAGCGACGGAGCAACCGATGATGCCACCACCGACGACGACCACGCGGGCGCGTTGCGGCAGCTGAGGCGGAGTGCGGGACATGAGCGCGCAGGATACCGCGAGCGGTTCTGCGATGTTCCCGGTCAGGAGCCGGTCAATTGTCCGAATTCTCGCTCGCTCGGCCGGACGGCCTCGCGAGACTTTGGTCAATTGACGAGGTCGTTCTTGAACGACGTGTTGACCAGGATCAGCGTCAGCAGCGGGTAGACGCTGAACACGAGCGTGAGGATGCCGATGCCGCCCCCGGTCGCAACGCCGACGGCGGAGCCACCGAGCGAGACCAGCGCGTAGAGCGTCCCGAGCGTGCGGCCGGTGAACCGGCTCTGCTTCAGGTAGCCCACGCCCGACACGATGAGCAGCAGTGCCGCGACTCCGGTCAGGAGGACGAGGACGTACGCGATCGTGAGGCTCTGACCCTCGTACTTCCCGCCGGAGGCCTCCGCCGCCTTGATTCCTTCACGGATCAACGAGAGGGCGCCAAACGCGAGGAGCGTTGCGATCGCTCCGATGCCGCCGAACACGAAATTGAGGACTGCCAGTGCGGTCAGTCCGCCGGGACGCTTGCCGATTGCCATGTGAGTATCTCCTTTGAGGTTGCGGCGCTCGTGTGCAACGAGCCGGCCAACCCCGAGGAGATCTCTATCCGCCTGGATCTCGTCGAGAACTCGGATCCGCGTACGCCGATTGCACCGGTGCAGGTTCGCGGGTGCACCTGGTGCGATCCGCGCCTAGTAGAGCGCTGCGGCGCCGGCCTTGTCGAGGTTGGTCAGCACGAGGTCGCCGGTCTGCGAGCCGTTGCACTGCGGGTAGTGCATCACCGATGACGAATCGTACGCGGTGAGCGCGCGCCAGTTGTTGTCTTCGAAGCACGTCCCCGATTCGGGGCGCGTGTGCTCGTGCCGGAAGCCGATCGTGTGGCCGAGCTCGTGGCGCATCACGCCGGTCAGCGTCCACGGGGCGATGTTGCCGAACGACGACGAGGCCACCAGGATCTCGCGACCGCGCCTGGACGTGCTCGGGAAGAACGCGCGCGCGAGGTACTGGCTGGTGGTCACCTGACGGACGTTGAACACCACGTTCTTGTTGCGCGACGTGCAGCTGCCGTCCTGCGCAGACGAGTGAACGAAGTTGACGCCGCCACCTGCTGCGGTCTCCCACGCGCCGGTCGCCGAATCCATCGCCGACACCATCGTGCTGTAGCGGGTGCCGAAGCTCTTGCTGTCGACACAGTAGGTGAGGTTCTGAGCGGTGCTCGCATTCCACCGGTCGTCCGCGCCCCCGACCGTATTGACGATCAGCTCCTGTTCGAGGGTCCCGAGCCCCTGCGCACGATCGTCCGCATCGGCGACCGACTGCAGATACGAGTCGTACAAGGCGTGCATCGCTTCGTCGGTCTCGATGAGCTCGTCGCCGTTGAGGACGAGGAACCCGGTATCGGGTTCCTCGTACGCCTGTGCCCGAAACTCGTCGTAGGTGAGGACTTCGGTGTCGGAACCGCAGCCGACGCAGAGCCCGATCGCGAGGAAGAAGCTGGTCGAGAAACGTGCGCTCACTGGTGCCTCCAAAAAACTCGGACGGATGTGAAGTGGTGAACGCGCGAACGATACTTCCGCGGTCCATGTGGGCCGCAAGGCGCTCGGGTACGTCGAAGCCGCACCTCTCGCGCGTGTCGCGAAGCGTCAAGTCATCGCGATCGATGAGCAACGACAGCCGCGTACATCCACCGACGCTGGCGAAATTTTCGTAGCTTCAGCGTGAAGCGGCTGGTCCAGACCGCAACACTCGAGCCGCGAAGTCGAGCGCAACGCTCCAGCAGTTGCGGACATCTTGACCTGGCTAGGGTTCTGCACTTTGGGGGTGCACCGCCATGGATGACCGAAACAGCAAGCGCGATCTCGTGCTCGCACCGAGCGAGTACGCGTACATGCAGGACGTCACGAAGGGCATCGTCAAGACCTATACGGGTCCGACGGTGATCAACCCGACCGCGCAGGAACGCCCGGTCGTGTTCAACCAGGTGAACAAGCTGTTCGAGCCGAGCACGCTCGAGCAATCGGTGCAGCAGATCGCGATCGCGCCCGAGGGCTACTACCTGATCCTCAAGAACCCCTCGACGAAGTACGACCATCCGCCGTCGGGCGGCGTGTATCCGTCTCCCGATCTGAGCGTCGGTCGCAAGATCAACATCACCGGTCCATGCGCGTTCGCGCTGTGGCCCGGCCAGATGGTGAAGCTGGTGCAAGGCCACCACCTGCGCTCGAACCAGTACCTGCTCGTGCGCGTCTACAACGAGGACGAGGCGCGCAAGAACTGGGGACAGGCGGTCGTCAAGCCCGCGTCGACCGAGGGGGCCGAGACGCCAGCGCAACCGATCTCGCGCCCGACGGATCTCACGGTCGGCAAGCAGCTCATCATCAAGGGCACCGACGTCTCGTTCTACATCCCGCCGACCGGCGTCGGCGTCGTCCCCGACGAGCACGGCCACTACGTCCGCGAGGCGCTCACGCTCGAGCGTCTCGAATACTGCATCCTCGTCGAGCAGAACGGCAAGAAGCGCTACGAGCGCGGCCCGCAGGTCGTGTTCCCCGAGCCCACCGAGGCCTTCATCACCAAGGACGGCGCGCGCAAGTTCCGCGCGATCGAGCTCAACGAGATCCAGGGGCTCCACATCAAGGTGATCGCGCCATACACCGAGACCGGCCGAGCCTACAAGGAAGGCGACGAGCTGTTCATCACCGGCAAGGAGACCGCGATCTACTACCCGCGCGAGGAGCACTCGCTCGTGCGCTACGACGGCCGCGAGAAGCACTTCGCGGTCGCGGTCCCGGCCGGCGAGGGCCGCTACGTGATGAACCGCAAGACCGGCGAGATCCGCATGATGCGCGGACCGGCGATGCTGCTGCCGACGCCGATCGACGAGGTCATCATTCGCCGCGTGCTCTCCGATCGAGAGTGCATGACGTGGTACCCGGGCAACGCCGCGGTGCTCGCGCACAATCGCTCGCTGCGGCAGCTCGAGGACGGCTCCGAGAGTCGTGCCGGCGTGGTCGCCGAGGGCGAGGTCCAGAAGCAATCGAAGCGGGGGGGCGCCTCGGCGGCCCAGCAGGTCGCGATGGGCGCGGCCGCACCACTCGAGGCTGCGATCGATCGCTCGAACCAGTTCACGAAGCCGCGCACGATCGTCTTCAACACGAAGTACGAGGGCGTGCCCTCGCTCGGCGTGTGGGTCGGCTATGCGGTGCTCGTCGTCGACAAGCAGGGTCACCGGCGCGTCGAGCAGGGCCCGAAGAACCTGCTCGTCGAGTACGACGAGACGCTCGAGGTGCTCCAGCTCTCGACGAGCACCCCGAAGACCGATGACCGGCTGATCGAGACCGTGTTCCTGCGCGTGCTCAACAACAAGGTCAGCGATGGCTGCGTCGTCGAGACCATGGATCACGTGAAGGTGACGCTGCGCTACTCGATGCGCGTCAACTTCACGGGCGAGCCGATGCGCTGGTTCGAGGTCGAGAACTACGTCAAGTTCCTCTGCGACCACGTGCGCTCGGTGCTCAAGGGCAGCGTGAAGAAGCACGCGATCGAAGGCTTCTACGCGCAGTCCGTGGAGATCATCCGCGACTCGATCCTCGGCCGCCCAGAAGTGGAGCGGCCTCGGGAGGAGCCGCAAGCGCCGAGGCCGCGGATCGACGAGAAGGGCGGTCGACCGGGCATGCGGTTCGCGGAGAACGGCATGCACATCACCGACGTCGAGATCGTCGAGGTCGCGATCGAGGACGAGGACATCTCCTCGTTGCTCGGCGACGCGCAACGCGAGGCGGTGGAGGGCAACATCACGCTGCTCCGAGCGCGCCGTGGCCTCGAGATGACCGAGCAGCAGGAGGCGATCGCGCGCGCCGAGGCCGATGCGCGCGCCGAGACTGCACACAAGCTGTCCGAGCTCGAGGTCGCCGCGACCGGGGACCGCCTGCGCGTCGCGCTCGCGGCGGTGCAGGCCGAGCTCGATCGCGCCGAGGCGCAGAAGCTCGCCACGATCGCGAAGAACGCGGTCGCCGACACCGACCATGCGGCCGAGCTCGCACGGCAACGCGCGGTCGCCGCGCTCGACACCGAGACCCGCACCGCACACCAGACGTTGGTGCTCGCCGCGCTCAAGGCCGAGGTCGAGGCCGCGGTGCAGCGGTTCGGCGCGGCGCAGGGTGGCTTCAGCGAAGCCCTGCTCGCGCTGTCGAACCACGAGGTCCTCGCGAAGGTTGCCGAGGCGATGAGCGTCCAGGCCTTCGTCGGCGGCAAGACGCTGACCGACGTGATCGACAAAGTCTTCGCCGGCACACCACTCGCGGGCCTCATGGATCGCGTGAAGTCACGCACCGGCAAGCACGGCGACGCCACGTACGCGCTCCCCGCGACGTAGCTTCACGTCAGTCGACTGCCAGCGGCACGGCAACCAAGGCCGCTGTGATGGCGTCGTCCCACGCCGCGCCCGCATCCAGCGCCTCGAGGCACTGGTGCAAGCGCCGCATCGTCGCAAGCTCGAGCGGGTTGGCGTCGCGTGCGTAGCCGAGCTGGAGCCACCCCAGGTACCTGGTGAGCGACGAGCTGGGATCATGATGAAGCTCGCGAAAGCGCACCTTGCTGATTCCGTACTTGTTGAGGAGCGTCCTGAAGACATGCACCGGGCCTGGCTCGCTCGCGCCCAGCGGCGGTGATGCGGCGATGGATACGTGCGAGCTGACATCGTTGGCTGCGTGCGCCGCTCCGCCAATCGGTTCGACGACGAGGCGCCGGCCATCCGTGGAGATCCGGAGCATCGTCTCGCGCCGGATGCCGAGCAAGTCGCGGATCGGCTTGTCGATCACGAGGGCCAAGCTGTTACCGACGACCGAGAGCCGCTTCTGCATGCGTCTTGTTATGACGACGGTATGACGATGCCCTGCCGTTCAACGTCAGAGTCGCCGACCTGATTAGTGTCCGGTGTCCGGTGTCCGGTATCCGGACGAGTCGTCCGGACAGTGCTAGCCAGTCATCGGGTACGAGCTCGGGACCTTGTGTGCCTGTCGGTAGACGACGTCATAACGACGTTATAACGTCGTCAGAACATCGTCAGAACGTTTCCCTCCCGAAGGGTAGAGTTCGCCGGCGACCACCTCTGCTGCATCGCGCCGCTCCAGGACAGCCAGCTGCGGCCCTCTGCATGCCGGGTCGCGCGAAGTTTGCGGTTGCTCGGCCAGCGGGTCTGCGCGATGACTTGTCGATGTCGAAGTGGGCCGACGACGAGGAAGGCAAGAGTGCACCCCGATCAAGCTCGAGATCGGTCACCATCCCGATCAAGCAGCGCACGCTGAAGTTCTGATCGAGCTCGTGTCCACCACCCCATCCAGATCCTCGCCGAAGCGGACGAGCGTCAAGCTCGGCAAGTACACGCTCAAACAGCTGCTCGGCAAGGGCGGCTACGGAGAGGTCTACGCGGGCGAGCAGAAGTCCGGCCCGCGGGTCGCGATCAAGATCCTCGACCCGACCCACTGCCGCGACGACGACGCCGTCACGCGCTTCAAGCGCGAGGCCGAGACGGCGCGTCGCCTCGAGCACGAGCACATCGTCCGCGTCCTGGACGTCGGGACGTCGCGCAACCGGCACTACATCGTGATGGAGCTCGTGCACGGCGGAGCACTCAAGAGCTTGATGAAGCGCGAGCGAGATGCCGCGCAGGCGACCAAGGTGCTCGGTGTGTTGATCGAAGCCGCGCGTGCGCTCGCGTTCGCGCACGAACAAGGCGTGGTCCACCGCGACGTCAAGCCCGCCAACATCCTGCTGACCCGGTCCGGCAGGGCCAAGGTCGCGGATTTCGGGCTCGCGCGTGCCGTGGATCATTCGTCGATGACGACCGAGGGTCGCTTGCTTGGGACCGCTTCCTACATGTCGCCCGAGCAGGCGAAGGGCGACCGCGCGACCGGCGCGAGCGATGTCTATGCGATGGGCATCATCCTCTACGAGGCGATCACCGGTGACCTGCCGTTTCAGTCTGACAATCACCTCGGCTTCCTCTACCAGCACGCCGAGATCGAGCCGCCGCGCCCGACGGTGCAGGCACCCTACCCACCCGCGCTCGCGAACCTCGCGCTCGAGTGCCTCGCGAAGCACCCCGACGCTCGACCGAAGATGTCGCAATTCGCCGATCGGCTCGCCACGATCGCGCGCACGCGCCCGCGCCGGATCTCGGGCATCCTGCTGATCGCCGCGACGGTGCTGGTGGCCGTCGTCGTGATCGCGATCGCGGTTCCCCGGGTGCTCGCTCCGCTGTGCGGCGACTGGTTCGGCGCCGCTCCGTTCTGTGCCGCCGGAGAAGGCGCGCAGACCGTGCACGACGCGCTATTCGGCGACTAGTTCCCGAGGAGCTTCTGGATCGTGTCGCGAACGATCGGGTGATACAGCGGCTTCGCGCGCTCGAAGGTCTGCTTCGCGAGCGTGCTCCACGGCTCGCCCTTGGCGACCATCGCCTCGTAGACCGGGCGGATCATCCGGCGGCGGCCGACGCGCGACAGGAACCCCTCGACGGTGGGCGCGGCCTTGCGATCGTCGGCGCGCACGAGCAGTGGCAGCCAGTACATCGAGAGCTCGGCGTTCGTCGACGCGGTGAGGTGGTGGCGATCGTCGAGAGCCTGCAGCCGTTCCAGCGAGATGTCGGCTGGTAGCGCGCGGATGAACACGACCCACTCGAGAGTGCGCCAGCCATCGGTGGCGAACGGCTCGCCGGACCTGGCAGCGCTCTTCGCGTAGCGCACGGCGACCGCCTCGAGCTCGGCGACGCGCTTCGACGAGGCCGGCTGGACCGAGGACGGCAGGCCGGGATCGTGGATCCAGCTCGTGAAGTCCTGCTCCGAGAGCTTGTTCGGGTAGCGCACGAGCAGCTCGGACTTCGCCTCGTGCTCGAACGCCTTGGTGTCGGTCGACTGAAACGCGCGGCGATCGAAGCGGCGACGGAGGAACTCGTCGAAGGCCTCGCGGCCGAACGCGTGCTCGAGCGTGCGGAGGAACAGCGCACCCTTCTCGTAGGCGGCATCACTCGGGATGTCGTCGGGATCGCGGTTGGCGCGAGCGTCGATCGCGAGCCGCGTGTCGGGATCGGGGCCGGCCTTCGCGAACGCCTGATCGAGATCCTTGCGGCCGAGGTACCACAGGACGTCGACCTGCTCGCCGCCCCGCAGCGCCTCCATGATCCGGCGCTCGACGTAGGTGGTGAAGCCCTCGTTGAGCCAGAGGTCGCTCCATGTCGAGTTGGTGACGAGGTTGCCGGACCACGAGTGTGCGAGCTCGTGCGCGATCAGCGCGACCAGCGCGCGATCTCCGGTGATCACCGTCGGGGTCAGGAAGGTGAGGCGCGGGTTCTCCATCCCGCCGTAGGGAAAGCTCGGTGGCAGCACGAGCATGTCGTAGCGGCCCCAGCGATACGGACCGTAGAGCTGCTCGGCCGTGGTCATCATCGTCTCGACCTCGGCGAACTCGGCCGCGGCTGCATCGATCACCGAGGGCTCGGCGTAGACCCCGGTGCGAGGGCCGATCGCGCGAAATGCGAGCTCGCCGACAGCGAGCGCCATCAGGTACGACGGGATCGGCTTGTCCATGCGGAACTGCCACACACCGTCGGCGGGCGGTGTCTGCGGGTTCTCCGCGGACATCACCGCCCACAGCCCATCGGACACGCGGATCGTCGCGTCGTAGGTGAACCGCACCCCGGGCGAGTCCTGCAGCGGGATCCAGCTACGCGCGTGGATCGCCTGCGATTGCGTGAACAGCATCGGTTTCTGCTTGCCCGAGGTCCCCGACGGATCGACCCACAACAGCGCGCTCGCGTCGGGCCCGGTGCGGTAGGCGATCGCCACGCAGTCCGCGGCGCCGAGCTCGACGGCGAGCGCCTGGCCGATGAACGGTTGCTTCGGCGAGCTCGTGAACGCGAGGGCTCGCTTCGTCGTGCAATCGACGACCGAGTCGATCACGAGGCCATCGATGTCGAGCTGGAGATCGGCCGCGCGATCGCGACGCGCCAGCGAGAGCCGGGCCGTACCGCGGAGCACGCGCTGGGCGAAGTCGACCGTCAGATCGAGCGCGACGTGACGGACCGCGACGCGCTCGGGCTCGGCATGGGAGTGCGGATCGCGCGCCTGCGTCGGATCGACCGGATCGTGCGGCCGCTCGGCGCCCTTGCACGCGAAGAGCACCAGGGCGGCACAGGTGGCAGCTCGCCGGGAACTGCCGGGCGCCGAGATCGACAAAGGCACGCCGATGTATAGCCGTGATCCGCCGGGGTGACAGCGTCCCGGTACCGCTTGTGTCGACGGGCGTTCTGTGCGAACCCCGAGCCATGAGTGACCATGCCACCGACTTCGTCGGCTCCATCGAGAGCGCGATCGCCGACTCCGTCAAGGCCAAGATCCCCGACGCGGTGGTCCAGGTGCAGGGCGGCGGCGGTCACTACAAGATCGACGTCGTCTCGACCGCGTTCGAGGGCAAGAGCATGCTCGAGAAGCAGCGGCTCGTGCTGTCTGCGATCAAGCACCTGCTCGCCGGCAACAGCCCGCCGGTCCACGCGGTCGATCTGCTGACGACCCGGACACCCTGAACGACGGGTGTCGGACCTCGTACGTGGGCTACGACTCTGCTTTGCCTTCGTTTTTGATCGTCGTCACTTCATTGCGAACGACCTGCGCGAAGGTCTTGAGCTCCTGCATCGCGTTGCGAACGCGCGTACCGGCTGCCTTGTTGCCGTCGTTGTAAAACTTCTCGAAGTCGGCAGCCATGCCCGCAACGAGGGCCTGCAGCTCGGCGTAACGAGCGACGGGGGCCGTGCCAGTGCTCGGGCTCTCGGTTTCGTTCTGATCGGTCATCTGGTTGGTCTCCATGAGGGGGCGAAGCTTGCCCCAGGACTCTGACATCCGCACGCGTTTGCACCTCGTGAGTGCAAATCCATCCTTAACATCGAGACATAGCTGGGATCGACACGAAGCGTGCCCGTGTTGATAAGCTCGCGACCCCCGATGGCAAAGCAGCCCGAGTCGCCCGAGGGACGCCCGTTGCGGCTCGCCGTCGATCCCGCCACGGCGGCGACCGAAGATCCGGAGGCGGTCTGGCTCCGCGAGGTCTACCAGCCGAACGAGCCGAACCTCACCGTCCGCGCCGTGATCGCCGGAATGATCATCGGCTTCGTGATGTGTCTGTCGAACCTCTACGTGTTCTTCAAGACCGGATGGAGCCTCGGGGTCACGCTCACCGCCTGCATCCTCGCGTTCGCGGTGTTCCAGGCGATGCGCGGGATGCGCCTCGTGAAGCAGCCGCTCGGCGTGCTCGAGAACAACGCGCTGACGACGGTCGCCTCCGGTGCGGGCTACATGACCGCAGGTGGCAACATGGCGGCCTACGGCGCGCTGCTCATGGTGCTCACGCCACCGGTGCTCATTCCCGAGCTGTGGATCGCCCTGGAGGACGGCTTCTTGCTCTCGAGCAAGCCGCAGCCAGGTCCCGGCACGTTCCAGATGATCATCTGGTTCGCGGTCATCGCGGCGATGGGGGTGTTCGTGGCCATCCCGATCAAGCGCCAGCTGATCAACCGGGAGGGGCTGGCGTTTCCGACCGGCACGGCGACCGCCGAGACGATCCGCTCGATCCACGGCGCCTCCAAGACGGCGAGTGGCGGAGCGAACAAGGTGTTGTGGCTCGGCCTCGCCGCGCTGTTCGGTGCCGTCGTGGCCGTGCTCCGCAGCGGACTCAAGATCTTGCCGGAAGAATTCAAGCTGCCGTTCGAGCTCGGTGGTCATGCCCTCTCGTCGTGGTCGCTGTCGTTCAAGACCGAGGTCGTGCTGATCGCCGCCGGTGCGTTGATGAGCTTTCGCACCGGCTGGTCCCTGCTGCTCGGCGGGATCGCGACGTATGCCGTGCTCGCGCCATGGCTCGTCGATCAGGGCTACGTGACCCAGGTCGGGTACAAGTACATCGTCCAGTGGACGCTGTGGCCCGGTGCCGCGATCCTCGTCAGTGCTGGACTGACCTCGTTCGCGCTCGACTACAAGGCGCTGGGGCGATCGTTCTCGGGTCTCACCAAGGTCTTCAGCAAGTCGAGGCCGACGATCGAGGAAGGCATCGCCGCCGTGGAGTCCCCCGGCTGGTGGTTCCCCGTCGCCTTCCTGGTGCTGGGACCGATCATGATCTTCCTCATGGCGTGGGTGTTCGGGATCCCGGCGTGGGCCGGCGTGATCGCCGTGATCCTCGCGATCCTGATGGGGTTCGTCGCATCGCGTGTGACCGGCGAGACCGACATCACTCCGACGAAGGCACTCGGTCCCGTCACGCAGATGACGTTCGGGGCGATGACTCCCGGCAACCTCACAGGCAACATCATGTCCGCCAATGTCACCGGTGGCATCGGCCTCCACGCGGCGGACCTGCTGACGACGCTGAAGACCGGCTGGCTGCTCGGCGCCAAGCCGCGGCACCAGCTCTACGCACAGCTTTTCGGGGTGATCGCCGGTTCGATCTTCATCGTGCCCGCCTTCCGGATCATCATTCCGGACCCGGCGGTGCTCGGCGACACCGAGTGGCCAGCACCCTCGTGTCTCGTGTGGGAAGGCGTGTCGCGCGCCTTTGCGAACGGCGTCAGCGCACTCGACGACTCCGTGAAGATCGCGATCCTGATCGGCCTCGGTCTCGGCTTCGTGCTGGCGATCGTCGAGAAGTTCGCGCCCAAGCGCGCGCGCGCGTACATCCCCTCGGCGAACGGCCTCGGCATCGCGATGGTCATCCCCGGCGCGAATAGCGTCGCGATGTTCATCGGCGCGCTGGTCGCCGAGATTTTGCGCCGCAGGCAACAGGACGGTCTCGTCATCCCTGTGTCGTCGGGGCTCATCGCGGGCGAGAGCATCATGGGCATCCTCATCGCGATCCTCCTCGCCGCGTCGAAGTAGTCGGCGCGGCGGCCTACTCGCCGATCGCGACGTAGCGATAGTCCTCGTCGGCCGCCTGGAGGTCGTCGAGGACGATTCCCGGTCCGAGTGCCGCGAGCTTGGCGCGCACGTCGTCGCTGAAGTATCCGCGCGACAGGTCGAGCCGCTCCAGGTGCTTGAATGCATCTGCATGCGCGAGGATCGCGCTCGCACCCTCATCGCCCATCGTGCCGCGAGACAGATCGAGCGTCTCGAGCTGCGCGAGGATCTTCGAGCCCGGGAGCGCCGCCGCGATGCTGTCGGCGAAGCTCGCGTTCGCGAGGCCGAGGTGCCGCACACCCGCCAGCCCCTCCCCCGCGAAGATCCACTTCAGATCGTCGAGCTCGACGTCGCAGTTGTAGTCGCCACCCGGCTGGCCGATGCACAGCAGCAGGGACTCGAGGTGCGGCAGGTTGCCGGTCCTGATCGACTGGAGGTTGTCCTTGCGGAGCCCGCCCGTGACGAGCTCGAGCGAGCGCAGCGCGGGCAGATCGATCGTGCCGAGCTCGAACGCTCCGAGCTCGATCATCAGCTCGCGAAGCCGCGCGAGCTTCGGGTACGCCACCGACAGATCACCGAGCTCCGTCGACGAGATGTCCCAGTAGCCGCCGCGCTGGAACGTGAGCCGTGCGAGGCCCGCCGGCGCACCGTGCAGGGCGATCGCCTCGACGCTGTCAAACCACGAGGTCGGGTAGTCGTCGTACTCCTTGGCGCCGACGACGAGCTCGCGCAGGAACGTGATGCCCGGAAGCGCGACGAGCTTGCCGATCGTGCCTGGAAAATCGATGTCGCTCGTCCCGTACTCCTCGACGGGCGGGCCGATCCGCGCCGAGGCCAGGAACCCGTAGCGCCAGGTGACCGCGAAGTCCTTCTTCGCATCGAGCCCCGCGAGCTCGCCGAGCCATTCGCCGGCGTGATCGGCGAGCAGCTTGGCCTCGCGCGCCCGCAGCGCATCGTCGGGCGCGACCGCGAGCTTGAGCTGCACCGCGACGAGCTCGCCGCGCGGGTCGGCTTGTTCGCTCAGCCAGTCGCCGTAGACGGCGTAGGCGTCCTTGTCATCGGGGTTCTGGAGGATGCGGGCTTCGAGATCTGGGTTGGTCGCCACGCGGCGAGCATAGAAAGATCGAGGGATCGGATCGAGCGTCGCTCGGTGAGAAATCAAAGCTGACGGGAAGCTGTCAGGTTTGATCTCACTCCCGGTCGAGCCCGGCACTCGATCGGATTAGGTTCCGGCCGAGGAGAAACCACCATGGCAAAGCTCGTGCGTCCCGAAGGTCATCATTCGATCACGCCCTCGTTCGCGGTCCCGAACGCGGCGAAGGTCATCTCGTTTCTCGAGCAAGCGTTCGGCGGCAAGGTCGTCGATCGCTACGACGGCCCCGGCGGCTCGGTCATGCACGCCGAGGTGAAGATCGGTGACTCGGTCATCATGCTCGGCGAGCCGATGCCCGGGACGCCCGCGATGCCCGCGATGCTGTCGTACTACGTCGACGACGGCGCTTCAGTGGACGCCACGTACCAGCGGGCGCTGTCGGCCGGCGCGACCTCCGAGGCGGAGCCGAAGAACCAGTTCTACGGCTACCGCAGCGCGACGGTGAAGGACGCCGGCGGCAACAAGTGGACGATCTGCGCCGTCGTCGAGGACGTCTCGAAGGAGGAGATGCATCGCCGCATGGCCGACCTGATGAAGGGCTGAACGCCCTGCGTGGCGTGCGTCACCGGGTGTTATCGACTGTGGGCACCCGGTGAGTGAGGTCCCGCTTGCTCGCGTCTTGGGCCGGTCTACGCTGGTCGGATGAGGGTCTTGCTCGTGCTGGCGCTGGCGGCGTGTCGCTTCGAGGCACCGGTCGCCGGCGACGACTCGGGCCTCGATGCGAGCTCGATCGACGCGCCGGTCGAGCCGATCGACGCGACCCCGCTCGGCGACTGGGGCACGCCCGTGCCGGTCACCGAGCTCAACACCGCTTCGCACGAGGACGATCCGACGCTGACCGGCGACCTGCTCGAGATCTACTTCGCCTCGGATCGCTCGTTGCTGGCGACCGGCGAGGACATCCATGTCGCGACGCGAGCCTCGATCGGCGATCCATTCGGCGCGCCCACGCGCGTCGACGAGCTGAGCTCGATCGCGTTCGACTCCAACGTCGACATCACCGCCGACGGACACCTCATCACGTTCACCAGCACCCGCGCCGGCGGTGCGGACCTGTACTTCTCGACGCGCGCCGGCCGATCGCAGCCGTGGGGCAACCCCGCGCTCGTCCAGGGGGTGAACTCGGGCCAGGGCGAGTTTGGCATGGTGATGACGGCGGATCTCCTCGAGGCGGTGCTGTGCTCCGATCGCGGCAACAACGAGGCGCTCTTCCGGTCCCGGCGCGACACGACGCTGGAGCCCTTCAGCAATCCGGTGAAGCTCACCGACGTCGAGACCGGCGAGCTCGAGTGCGACGCGATGCTGCCCGCTCCGATGACGATGTACTTCACGCGCGGCACCAATCCCGGCGACCTCGACATCTTCCTCGCGACCTCGTCGGACGGCGTGACCTTCGATCAGGTGACGGTCCAGGCCACGCTCAACACGGCGTCGCGCGATGGCGATCCCTGGGTCTCCGCGGATCAGCGAACGCTGTTCCTCGCGAGCAACCGGGCGAACGCGATCAACACGGACGACATCTTCATGTCGACTCGCTGATGGCCGAGACCCCGTTCGAGCTGGTCGGTGGCGCCGACCGCATCCGCGCGCTCGTCGAGCGGTTCTACGACGCGATGACCACCCACGCCCCGGCGCTGGCGCGGCTGCATCCCTGCGATGCCGATGGCCGCGTCACGCAGACCTCGCGCGATCGGTTCGCGCTGTTCCTGATCGGCTGGCTCGGCGGGCCGCAGGACTACACGACCCAGCACGGTCACCCGCGCCTGCGCATGCGACACGGCCGCGTTCCGGTCGACACCGCGATGCGCGATGCGTGGCTGCGCTGCATGACGATCGCGATGGACGCCGAGGCGATCACCGGGCCCGTGCGCGCGTTCCTCGACGGTCGATTCGCCGAGGTCGCCGACTTCCTGCGGAACAGCGAAGGCTGAAGACACGTACCGGATCGGTCGGCGATCCATTCCCGAGGTCGATCGATGACCAAAGTCTCGCGAGGCCGGCCGAGCGAGCGTGCCCGCCAGCACGTCGCCGCGACGCGCGCTCGGTGGGACGCCGCCGTCGCCGACGAGCATCCGGGGCTCGCCGGCAAGTGGGCCCGCCGGCACCTCGAGGCGATGCAGGTCCGCAACGCCGCGGTGGCGCGGTGGCAAGCCGCGGTGGTCCGCGTGAATGCCAGCCGCTACGCCTCGATTCAGTAGCTCGCGATGAGCGACACGCCGGAGTACGTCGAGTAGGCGCGGAGCATGACGTAGTAGTCACCGGCCGACGTGTTGCTCGTCGTGCACGTCTCGGTGTTGCCGTTGAGGTACGGCCGGCACAGGTACGAGCTCGTCGTCGGGCGGCTGCCGAACTTCGTGTACATGTCCGCGTCGCCCGTGCCGCCGCTGATCCTGACCGAGAGCGTCTTGCCGGCCGGCGTCGCGACGCGATAGTACTTCGTGCTTCCCGTCGCGCCGCCGATGCCGGTCACCGCGGTGCCGTTCGTCAGGTACGGATCGCCGCTCTGTGGTGCCGCGGCGTACGTGCCGGTCAGCGTGACGCTGGAGTACGCGGAGTATGCGTGCAGCATCACCCAGTACGTCCCCTGCGCGGGAGGCGTGAACGTGCACGTCTCGGCGTTGCCGGTCTTGTACGGGCGGCAGGCGTAGGCGGTGAGCGTCGGCTTGGTCGCGGACTGGACGTAGAGGTCCGCATCACCGGTGCCGCCGCTGATCGTGAACGTCAGCGAGGTCTGCCCCGCCGGCACGTCGAGCTTCCAGAACTTCTGGCCATCGGCCGCGTCGGCGAGGCCCGTGACCGGGGTGCCGTTCGTCAGCACGCCGTCGGTGGGCGGCGGCGGCGGCGGAGTACCACCGCAGCTCGCGGGCGCGGTTCCGACGGCGATCGCGGCGAACCCGCATCCGACGGCATCCTTCGTCGCCTGGTCGTACCCGAGGGCCGTGGTCGCCTGCTCCATCGCGGTCCGCAGGTTCGAGTACTTCGAGGTCGAGGTGAGGATGTCGGTCTGCGCCTTGTAGTAGATGCGGATCGCCTTCTCCATCCCGATCGCCGGCACGTTGACCGTGGTCTTGCCGCGCGGGTGCGTGCCGCCCTTCGAGAGCAAGCAGAACAGCAGGTTGCTCGGGCCCGAGCTGTAGTGGACGTCGACGCTGCCGAGCGAGGACGTCCAGACATCCTTCGAGACGCCGTCGGCCGCGGGATCGCACATGAAGCGCAGCGCCGGTGCGAGGACCTCGTCGCCGATCAGCCAGACGTCGTTCGCGTTCGACAGCGTGCCGTTGCTACCGCCATCGGTCCACGCCTCGACGAACGCGCCGAACACGTCGGACAGCGACTCGTTGATGCCGCCGGACTCACCGCTGTAGACGAGCCCGGATTCCTTCTCGGTCACGGCGTGGGTCATCTCGTGGGCCGTCACGTCGAGCGAGATCGCGAGCGAGCCGCAGCCCTGCGACGCGTCGCCATCGCCGTACACCATCTGGGTGCCGTTCCAGAACGCGTTGCAGTAGTTCGTCGAGTAATGGACGGTCTGGGTCAGCGTCGCGCCGGCGTTGTCGAACGAGTCGCGGTTCCAGAACGCGTTGTACGCGTCGTAGGTCGATCCCGAGTTGTCATAGGACGAGTTGACGGTGGCATCGGCGTTCGCGGCCTGGCCCTCGCTGCGCTTGAGCGTTCCCGGCAGCGTCGTGCCGTTGTTCGCGCTGTGGATCCTGCGGTTCTTCGCGAAGTGGATCTGCGGATACACCGCGACGATGGCGTTCGAGTCGACGTCGACATAGACCTTGTCGCGCGCCGGGTTCGCGCCGCGCTGACCCTCGACGACTGCCTCATAGGCCTTGTACAGCTTGCCGTCGTCGGTCTCGATGTAGACCGGCCGCACCGAGGTCGCGGTCAGGTTCGCGAACCGCGCGTCCTGGGTGATCGTCGACATCGCCGTGGCCTGCGAGACCCCGGAGGTACCGAGGCTCGCGGAGATGTCGCCGCGCGCGGTGCCGTTGAGCGCGTGGATCGCACCCTTGACGTCGACGTGGACGACGAGCTCGGCACCGATCACCGGCAGGCCGTTGAACGTCTGGTCGTAGCGGAAGTGGCGACCGCCATCTTGATCGACGGACATCTTGCGGAGCACGAGGTCATCATTCTCGAGCCGGAACACCGCGAGCAGCGGCGGCAACGAGGGCCGCAGGGCGCCATCGGAGGCGCGCGAGTCATCGCTCTGCATCGCGCCGACCTTCGCCATCTCGCCGACGACGTATGTCGGGACGCCATCGTCGGTGTAGGACAGGACGGTCGCCTCGGGTAGCGCGGCGAGCGCTTCGGCGATGTCCTGCATGTGGGTCGGGTCGTCCTTGACCTCACCCAACCCACCGACCGCTCCTTGATTGCAGGCAGCGATCGTCATGAAGAGCAGAGCGCTCGAGATCGATTTCAAAACCCAAAGACTGCGCATGGTGACGGCGCGTACTTCACCTCCAGTGCCACCACGTACTGCGCATGTTGCGCATCCGACGATCTCGCGCTGTCGTCCGGCGCACGCACACGCAGACCATGAACGCGTGGCTCCACTCGCAAACCGCGGCTCGTAAGCCGCGCCACGTTGCGAGTCGGTCGGTGTGGAGACGGCGGCGACTGATGTGGGAGCGCACCTCCGGTGAACCACTGTGTTTGCTGGCTCGCGCGGATAGCAGCTGTCATCTCGCGTACGAGTGATGCACAACGCTCTCTGCAACTCGATTGCATCACGCTGCGACAGCCCGTCACGTTCCCTCGTACTCCCGCGGACTTCTGCCTCTGCGACGAGGTGCTCCTCGGCCTACAGCCGGCGGTAATGTGGTTGACTTGGAGTCAACGCCGCACCGCGTAGATCATCCGCATCGGAAATGCGGGGAGGCCGGCGCTCCAGATCTGGAACGGCTCGACGCGCGCGACGTGCAACCCGGTCCGCTCCAGGACGGGAAGCGGATCGCGATTGAGCCGGCAGCCCTGGCCGTTGACGCGCAGCCACAACGGATTCACGAGATCCATCAACGCGCCGGCGATCCGGCTCGGGCTGCGTACGTGCTCGAGCAAGCGGACGGTTCCGCCGGGCCGCACGATTCGCGCGACCTCGCGGCACACGACCTCGACCGAGGGCACCGAGCAAAGCACGAGCGCGAGCACCGCCGCGTCGGCAAAGCCATCCGGAACCGGCAGCGCCTCGCCCGTGCCCTCGACCACCTCGATCGGCACGCCCGCGGTCGTGGCAGCGATCCGGGCGTGCGCGGCGAAGCTGCCGTCGGGCTCGATCGCGGTGAGCTCGACCTGGCGGTAGTGCTCGAACATCGAGCCGGTGCCGCAGCCGATCTCGACGACGCGACCCCGCAGATCGCCGACGAGCGCGGCCCGTCGCTCCGCGAGCCCGGCGGCATCCGCACGTTCGATCAAGGTCGCGTAGAGCTCCGCCTGCGGGAGCCGTCGCTTGAGGGCGAGCGTTGCGGGAGCGTGGAAGCAGAGATGAGCGACTTCGGCGAGCACGGGGTCAGGATACTCGCGCCAGGGACTCCGCGTGTCGTCGATCCCGGAGTGGTCCGCTTGATCGAGAACGCCCGATCACGGTATCGCTGGCCGTCTGGGGAATCGACCTCGTAACTGGGAGAGAAGATCGTATGGCGTTCGCTAAGCCCGCTCCGAATTCCGCCGACGTTGGCCTCGTTGGCCTCGCCGTCATGGGCCAGAACCTGGTCCTCAACATGGCCGACCACGGGTTCAAGGTCGCGGTCTACAACCGCACCACTGCAACCACGGAGAAGTTCGTCAACGACAACCCGCCGAGCGTCTTCGGCACGACCGGCGGTGGCCTGGTTCCGGGCGCCTCGCTCGAAGACTTCGTGAAGTCGATCAAGCAGCCGCGCCGCATCGTCATCCTCGTGAAGGCCGGTGGCCCGACCGACGCGGTGATCGACTCGCTCATCCCGCATCTCGAGAAGGGCGACGTCGTCGTCGATGGCGGCAACGCGCTGTACACCGACACGATCCGCCGCGAGAGGTCGCTCACCGAGATGGGTTTGCTGTTCGTCGGCTCGGGCGTCAGCGGCGGTGAAGAGGGCGCGCGCTTCGGGCCCTCGCTCATGCCGGGCGGCAAGCCCGAGTCGTGGGAGATCCTCAAGCCCGTGTGGATGGCGATCGCCGCGAAGGTCGACGAGAAGACGGGCAAGCCGCTCGAGGGCGCTGCTCCCGGCAAGCCGGTCAAGGGCGGCGTGCCGTGCACGACGTACATCGGTCCCGACGGTGCCGGCCACTACGTGAAGATGGTGCACAACGGCATCGAGTACGGCGACATGCAGCTGATCTGCGAGGCCTACTCGATCCTGCGCCACAGCCTCGGCAAGACGCCCGAGGAGATCTCGAAGATCTTCAAGGAGTGGAACCAGGGCGACCTCGACTCGTTCCTCATCGAGATCAGCGCCGACGTGCTGCAGCAGAAGGATCCGGTCACCGGCAAGCCGTTCGTCGATGTCGTCCTCGACACCGCCGGCCAGAAGGGCACCGGCAAGTGGACGAGCGTGAACGCGCTCGACCTCGGCATCCCGGCGGCCTCGGTCGCCGAGGCCGTGTTCGCTCGCCTCATCTCGGGGCAGAAGGACGAGCGCGTCCGGGCCTCGAAGATCCTCAAGGGCTCGGTCGGCCTCGGCAAGGGCGTCGAGATCACCGTCGACGCCGTACGCGACGCGCTCTACTGCTCCAAGCTGTGCTGCTACGCGCAGGGCTTCGAGCTGTTCGCGCAGGCCTCGCTCGAGTACAAGTGGAACCTGAACCTCGCTGCGCTCGCGCAGATCTTCCGCGGCGGCTGCATCATCCGCGCGCGGTTCCTGCAGAAGATCACCGAGGCGTTCGAGAAGAACCCGAGCCTCGACAACCTGCTCGTCGATCCGTACTTCGTCGAGCAAGTGAAGAAGTCGCAGGACAACTGGCGCCGAGTGGTCGCGCGCGCGGCGCTCGACGGCACGCCGGTCCCGGTGTTCGCGAGCGCGTTGTCGTACTTCGACAGCTACCGCTCCGAGGTCCTGCCGGCGAACCTGCTGCAGGCGCAGCGTGACTTCTTCGGCGCGCACATGTACGAGCGCGTCGATCAGCCGCGCGGCGAGTTCTTCCACATCGACTGGCCCGATCCCAAGCGCCCGCAGCTCAAGTCGTCCGAGCTCGGGATGTCCCGCTAGGTAGGTAAGCGTCGGGCCTGCCGCGCGCTCACATCGCGGCGGGCTCGCGATACAATCGTCGGATGGCCTGGGTGCGCAATCGACCGTTCCTCTCTCTGGCGGCCGTGCTCGCCGTCGCGTGTGGCTCGCCGAAGAAGGTCGAGGCCCCCAAGCAGGACGATCGCGTGAAGACGCTCGAGTCCGAGCTGGCGCAGGCCAAGGAGGCGCTGCAGAAGGAACGCGAGGCCGCCGATGCGCTCCGCAAGAGCGAGGCCGCCAAGGCCGACGAGGCCAAGGCGCTGCAGGACAAGCTCGCCGCGGCGGTCGGTCAGGCCGGCGAGGTCACCACCGCGGATGGCGCGGTGAAGCTCGAGCTCGTCGATCAGATCTTGTTCCCCGTCGGCGAAGCCGACCTGACGGACCGCGGACGCGAGGTGCTGGCGAGGGTCGGCGTCGCGCTCAAGGAGGTCGACAAGCAGATCTGGGTGCAGGGCCACACCGACGATCAGCCGATCTACGTCAAGAAGGCGAAGCCCGAGCCGGCGAAGAAGGACGCGAAGCCGGCCAAGGGCGCCAAGCCCGCCAAGCCCGTCGCGAAGAAGGACGACAAGCCCGACGCGATGCTGCCGTTCATCACGAACTGGGAGCTGTCGGCGGCGCGCGCGCTGACGGTCGTGCACTACCTGCAAGACGACGCGAAGCTCGACCCGACGCGGCTCGCCGCCGTCGCGTTCAGCCAGTACCGCCCGGTGAGCAAGGCGAAGGCGAAGAACCGGCGGATCGAGATCGTGCTGTATCCGCGCGTCGCGATCACACCGAAGTGATGCCGTGACCTCGAAGCTCGTAGCGATCCTCGTCGCCCTGTCGTGTGCGACCGCATGCGAGAAGGCCTCGCCCACTCACGACAAGCCGACGCCGGACCCGACCCCGACGCCCACGCCGCCGACGCCGAAGCAGCTCGACGCGGGCACGGTCGCGCCGATGCAGACCGCGTGCGACGTGATCGCGATGCACATCGTCGAGCAAGGCATCTGGGTCGGGGCCCCGCCCGACGTGAGGTGCTTCGGCATCCGTACCGCGGGCACGCTGGACGCGGTGTGGCTCGAGCGGGAGCTGCGGCAATTTCGCGGCGCGCTCAGGGACTGCGACCCGAGCTTCGAGGTCGCCGCATCGCCGAACGTGGCGTATCAGGACGTCATCCTCGCGATGGATGTCGCGATCAAGACCGGCTTCATCGATATTGGCCTGTCGGATCCGGGGAGCCTCGGCGTCGCGTTCGCGAGCGCGCCACCGGCAGCCTCGACGCGATGTCCGCAGCTCGAGGACCTCGAGCCGAGCACCGCGCCTGCAGCGGCCTCGGTGCCACGACCGACGGTGCCTCGGGCAGGGCTGGCCGAGGCACCGGTCATCATCGTCACCAGGACGGAGATCTCGATCGTGCTCCCCCCACAAACGAGTGTGCTCGTGATGACCGTCGCCGACGCTGCGAGGGGCGCCGGCCTGATCGCCCAGTTGACCGAGGCGCTCGACAAGGCACCTATCAAGGGGCTCGCGATCCTGCAGGCCGATCAGGGCACCGACGCGCGCGTGATCAACCGGATCGTCCTGACGACGAAGGCCGCGGGCTTCGACAACCTGCTGTTCGCGGTCAAGAACCGATAGTCATTGTCCGGATTCTCGCTCGCTCGTCCAGACGGCCTCGCGAGACTTTGGTCAACGGCAGCTGCGTGCGACGGAGACCGGCGCGGGCTGCTTGCGGTTCCTGGTCGTGCCGTCGCCGAGCGAGCCGAGCGCGTTGCGTCCCCAGCACTCGATCCGATCGTCGACGATCGCGCACGCGAAGCCGTGGCCGACGGCCAGCGCGCTCGCGCGCGAGATTCCGCGCACGCGTTGTGGCAGCAGCGCGCACGGCTGCCTCGTCGATCCGCACGTGTCCGCACCCGCGGAGCCGAGCTGCTCGTCGGTGTCGAGGCCCCAGCACGCGACCGAGCCATCGCGCCGTCGCGCACACGAGTGGGTGAACCCGACGCCGACGGAGACCGCCCCGGTCAGCACCTCGCGCGGAGTCCGGCTACACGACAGGCCGTGCGCGCAGGTCTCCTGCGTGGGCGCGCCGAGCTGGCCGCTGTCGTTCGCGCCCCAGCACAGCGCCTGGCCGTCGCTGCGCCACGCGCAGGTCGTGCTCATCGCGGCAGCGATCCCGACGACACCGTCGAGCCCACGCACGCGCGTCGGCGCCTCGGCACGCGCGACGCTGCCGAGCCCGAGCTGTCCCGAGCCGTTGTCCCCCCAGCACAGCACGTTGCCGCTCGCGGTGAGCGCGCACGTGTGATGGCGACCCGCCGCGACCTGAACCGCGCCGCCGATGCCGGGCACCTTCAGCGGTACACGACTGCACTCGAGCGCCGGGGTCTCGGTGCGGATGGCCGGCTTGCCACCGTGCTGATCCGGGAGCTGGCCGAGGTTCGGCACGCAGCGCTCCGTGCTCGCGCTGCCGAGCTGGCCGCTGTCGTTCGCACCCCAGCACCAGACCTCGCCGCTCGCGAGCGCGGCGCACACGTGATGGCCGATCGCGAGGCTGCGCGCGTCGCGAAGTCCGGCGATCTTCGTCGGCGTCGCGGTGCACGGCCATGCGTTGAGCTCGTTGCCGCAGCGCCGTCCCCCCGGATCTGCGCCGAGCTGGCCGACGTTGCCCTCGCCCCAGCACCAGACCGCTCCGTCCTTGCCGATCGCACACGTCGTGTGCTCGCCCGTGGTGACGCTGTCGAACGGCTCGGGGCTCTCGAGCCTGCACGGCGCGAGCTCGCAGCCCAGGCCGTTGCACCAGTCGCGCGCCACGTTGCCGAGCTGACGAAAGTGATCGTAGCCCCAGCACGTCGTCCGACCGTCGCTGATCGCACAGGTGTGCGACGCCGCGGAGATCTTCGTCGCGCCCTGGGTCGCGATCGCCGACGAGGTCGGCATCGCGAGCGCCAGGTGGTGGTTGCGCAGACGCGGCGTGCGATCGCCACAGGCGATCATCGCCAGGAGCACGATCGCGCGTTGCATGGAGGCTAGCAACGCGCGGATCGGCGGGACGGTGTATTTACCCGTCCCGCCGCTCCGCGGACTACTGGAGGTAGATCGCGGCGACGTACGTGTCGCTGGCGGGATCGAAGAACCCGATCGACCCCGAGATCTTGACGCACGTCTTGCCCACGGTGCCGGCCGCGATCGGCGCCGAGATGTGGTTCTCGTGGAATCCGCTGTCCTCGCTCGGTCCACCCAGCGAGTTCTGGCAGTTGGCGCCGGTGAACACTTCGACGACCGTATCGGTGAACGGATCGGCGCCACCGGTGATGACGTGGACCACGTCGCCGATGTTGGCCGCGGTCGTGGTGAACGTGTACCAGTCCTCGTCGGTCTCGGCGGTGAGCGTCGACGCGCTGACCAGCGACGGCGGAACCGTGGGCTTCGCCAGGGCCGGCGTGTCGTTCGGCTCGACCTCGGCCTGTGCGGTCAGCGTCGTCGAGGTTGCGGCGAGCGAGTAGTTGTAGCCCACGCCACCGTCGATATCGAAGTAGACGAGGTAGAGCTTGCCCGCGGTCTCCTGGACCGTGGCCGCGCTACCACCGAACGAGAGCAGCTCGTCGAACTTGCCGCTCGCCGGCAGCAGCGCGAACGACGTGGCCGCCCGCTGGTCGGTCGAGCTCGCGACGAACTCGGTCACCGAAGGTGCCGCGCCGGGCGTGAACTCGTAGAGCTGCGAGTCGAACGCGGTCGCGACCGTACCCATCGCCGGCGTTCCCGCGGACAGCGCGGTTGCGGCGCGCGGCGTGACGTCGAGATCGACGCCGAGCCCCGAGACGATCTGCTCGCCGTCGGGACCGCTGTGCACGGAGACCGGGCCCGGCACGGCATCGACGTCGAAGAACGCGGTGCCGGTGATCATGAAGGCGTCGACCGAGCCGACCTGCAGACGCACGCCCGCGGGTCCGGTGACCTGCACGTTCGTGAACTCGAGCGGCGTGAAGAGCCCATCCCCCGTCGACGTG